>ERZ772921.252-NODE-252-length-33623-cov-2.906727_pt1 | contig 33623 bp, 27 predicted proteins | sample MGYA00512117_ERZ772921 | MGnify/ENA primary metagenome ERZ772921 (study PRJEB29015, sample SAMEA2737944) | human oral metagenome | biome: human oral; feature: human-associated habitat; material: dental | place: China | collected 2150 ...
TGAACATCATAGACGGCAGACCGCTCTATAAAATTACCGACGTTACTTTTATACATTTCTTCGTCGTTCTGGGTGAATAAGCCAAGAAGAAGTATCAACAATAAAATAATTATTCCGCCGAAAATAATCTTCCGTCTTTGAGCGGGTGTAAGATCCTTCCATTTTAGGTTTTTGAGATCCTTTAAGTTCATACCTTTTAATTTAGAAAGAAGACCTTGTTTTTTCGGTTGTGTACGACCAAATCTAATATTATCTGCCATTATTAAGATTCCTTTCTGGTTTGATGCAGAGCGACTCTGCCACTTTAGACATATTATAACATTTAATCGGTTGAGAAACGGTGTTTGGAAAATCTTTTTGGATATTTTCTTTTGGTATAATTCAAAAGAACATTTTCTTTTGAAAAGGGGTCTCTCAATGAATAGAAAAATCAATGTGAAACATAAAATTGCCTCAATGATTATAACAACATTTGTCGGATTTTCTTTGTTTAGTTCCGTTTTGAATGCCGCTCCGGTTGAGCCGCATACCGGAAGCATCACAAAAGAATCCACTGCTGATACTGCAAAAAAAGAATATGCTTTAGTTAATGATGCTTCTAACACTTTTTCAATAGAACAGGCGAAAGAGCTCGAAACCAAACTAACAAGCATTCAAAAACAAACAAAAAATGATACTATAAATTCAGGTTTTGGAGTGAAAATTTATTCTTTCATATATAAAGATGGTAAGTCTGTTGACGAGGTTGCAAATGGGTTAATTTCCTCTTATTCTGGCGACAAGTCTGTTTCTCCGGTCATCTTTATATTCAATAAAGAAAATCAAGATTATTGTTTTGTTATTGATGAACATGTTTCGCCTTTTGTCGCCAAAGGATACCTTGAATGGTTAATTGGTCAGTCTCTTCTCCCAAATAAAAACTTTGATGCAAAAACTCTTGAAAACACGATCCTTCGCTTTAACACGACTATTGTTAGCGCTTATGTAACAAACGCGTCCGGTCAGGATCAAATATCTTTTTCTGGCGTCAATGTGCAAAATAAACATTTTAAGAATGTCGATTTTAATAAGAAGGAATCTAAACCTAATCAAAAGAAGCAGATTGATAACGGAAACCCCGAAAATGAAGAAGGGAAAAATAATAATGATGTTTACATTTTAGGCGGGATAATTCTTGCCATAATTACTGGAGCTATTATATTATTTTCTAAGAGAAAGAAAGTTTCATAAGGATGGTGATTTATAATGCCTGAAGAAAATTTTAACGATAAAGTAAAAAAAATTACAGTTATAGGCGCTATTATTGCTATTTGTTGTCTCATTGTCGTCTTGACGGGGGATAGTGATAGAAAAAGCGTTTTTGAGGATAACTCACATTTAAATACAAAAGAAGTGGATTCCAAAAATCCTGTTCTTTTAAGTGAAGTTAGTGATCAAATGCCTCCGATGTCAACATACACTTACTTAACAGAAGATTATCGCGCCATAGGGGAGCTCGTTACCGAAGGAAGAATTATTGAAAACTATAGAAGGACCTTCACCAATACTTTGCGTCAAGATTATGATATCAATGAAGCATATGCTGATTTCCAAACAGATTTCGAGCGATATGCCAGAGATATTCGAAACACAATCGCAAGAATAGAGGCTATGCGCCCCGAGCAATCTGACGGACGTTTACAACAACGAGAAACCTTAGAAAAAATGAATCGTTTATATGACACGGTTAGTCGGTATAACACTCAAAACAACTTGAAACAGACAATTAAGTTTTTGAATGAATGTCGTGCTGATTTACAACGTCTCCAACAGCAACAAAAACTTCCGTATTAATTTAAAGAGAGGTAAAAAACCTCTCTTTTCGTTTTTCTCGTTCAATAAAATTTTGTTACAATATTAATTGTAAACCTGACATTTCAAAGAAAGGGATTTTTAATATGAATAGAAAGGTATCTATCCCGCTCGCGGTCGCTGGTATTACTGCACTTACTCTTGGCGGCGCGGCACAGTTTACTTCCGCTGATGGTGTCACCGTTCTCTCTGGAAAAGAGAATGCAGTTTCAGAAAAAGACAATGATATTGCTCAACCAATCATGCATAAAGCGGATTCAACAGAAACACAGATCGTGCATCATGTGTTGGTTGAAGGAAATCAAAACATCAATACAGAGGATATTTTAAAGTTAATCACTCATACAAAAGAAAATGAAGTGTATTCAAAAGAAAATGTCAAAGAAGATTTGAAGGCTATCTTAGCTTCTGGAATTGTTCAAGATGTTCAAGCACAATCCGTTCAAAATAACGGTGAGTTTTATGTTGTTTTTCAGGTAAAAGAACTTTCTGAGGTAAAGTCTGTCTCTGTATCAGGGAATACTCTTGTTCCAACGGATAAAATTAAAGAAAGCCTTCTTACAAAAGAGGGAGAGTTTTTTAACAAGGAACATGTTGATCATGATGTAGACACTATAAAAGAGCTTTATCGAGATGCCGGATATGTTGCAGTTGTTTCAGATGTTAACAACAAAGATGGAAATGTAACATTTACTATTTCTGAAGCCCGTATTGAAGCTGTTAATTATCGTGGAAATACAAAAACAAAGAACTGGGTTATTGATAAAACGGTTAACAAGGTAATCAAGGTTGGCGATTTCTTAACAACAGATGCTTTGCAAAAACTTTATACCAAGCTGATGCAGACCGGATATTTCAACCCTGTTGACGGAGTAAAAATTTCGGCCGATGAGGGCTCAGAGCCAGATCATATTATTTTAAATATTGATTTTGTTGAAGGAAAAACTGGTGAATGGCGCCTCGGCGCTGGTTATAGCGACCATTATAAGGGGCAGGTCGTTGGAGGGCTGACCGAAACAAACCTTAATGGAACGGCGCAGAAAGCTGGCATCAATTTTGGGTTTGGAAAGGGAAAAACCGAGTTAGATCTTTTCTATACAATCCCATATTGGAAAAAGAGTGACACCTCCGTATCCTTTAATGTGTTTAATAACAGTAAGGATATTAATACTGGTGGATATGATTTCACTGAAAAACATACTGGCGGATCAATCAGTATGTTAAAGCCAATTAGTAAAGATCAAAAGACTAAATTCTTTAGCGCCCTTTCCTTTGACAATATAAAAGCAAGCAATGTAAAGGGAACTCCTGTTGAAGGTATTAAATCAAACACTATTACGCTTGGCGTTATGAATGATCGGCGTGATGATGTGGTTGATACAAGAAACGGCTCCTATTCCTCGGTTTCTGTAACAACTTCTCAAAAGGCTTTGGGAAGCGATCACACTTTCACAAAGTTTATGGCGGAAGTTCGAGGATATAAACAGTTATCAAAGAAAGATGTGTTGGCAACTCGTCTCTTGGGACAGTATAGTCCTGATTCCCTCCCTGTTGTAGAACAGTTTACTGTTGGTGGAATGGATTCTGTACGAGGAATGGATGAAGGCGCCCAACGGGGAAATAAGGCGGTTCTTGCCACAATGGAGCTCCGCCACGACCTTGGTAAAAATGTTCAGGGCGTTATCTTTGTCGATGCGGGAAAAGCATGGAATGAATCCATTGATAATTCTCTAAAAGTTGCCGGCGGTCTTGGAATAAGATTTAAGACCGCAATGGGAATACTGCGTCTGGATGTTGCCAAAGGTGGCGGTGACGGAGTAAAATACATGTTTGGGATTGGACACTCTTTCTAAAATTACAAGGGATTTACAATAAGGTTTGTAAATCCCTTTTCTTATTGGCAAAAACTTTGGTAAAATAAAGATATATCAATAAAGGAGGATTACATTTTTATGTTGAATATCTTTAAGCTCTATGATGTGAAAGCATTTCCTTTTAGTGTTTTGGTCGGTGTGTTGTTTTTTCTTGGTGGTTATTTCGCCACAAAGGAAACAAATGGAAGTTCTGAAGAGTTTGCCGTATCTTGCGCCGTGGTTTTACTGTCTGGAATTTTAGGTCTTTTCTTTTTGTCGATACAAAACAAAATTATTGCTAATAAGGTCATTGAAAAAAACTTTGACGAAGATCCTGTGTCTTTGATGGAAAGCATATCTGCGGCAAAAGGGAACCTTTTAACTGTTATCGGAATGACATTTGTATTATTTTTGATCAACACAACTGTCATTCCTGCGATTGGCACAATGGCTGGCGGAATGTTCCAAGTGGACATTATGGATTTTGAATTCAATATCCTTACTCTAGTTATTAACCTTATCCTTGTTAGCTGGTATCTTATTGGTCTAGCTTCCGTATCTGTTATTGACGCAACATTTTTGCAAACATTTAGTTATACAACCGAGTTTTTCTTTGATAACTTTTCTAAGATGATCGGCTTTGTGTTTGTAACAATCCTTTGTTCGTTTTTGTTTAGCTTTGTTGGAGTTTCTCTTGTTGACGCCCCCATAACAACAGCTATTCCAATTAAGTGTCTCGTGTTCATTTATTTGTTCGGTATTATTAATGCTCTATCCATTCATTTGTTTGCGAACTATGCAAATTTTGAAGACGAGCCAGAATGGGATGAAGAGTAACTCTGGATAATAAAAAGAGACTGGAATTTTACCAGTCTCTTTTTTGTTGCCGCTACCACCTATTATTTTGCGAGGAGAGAAAACAATGCCTTTTGGGAATTTACAACATGCTCTGCATCTTCTTCTGTGATGTTTTCTCTAAGTACCTTTTGATATTTGTTGAAGAATTCATTCAGATAATCAGATGATATGTTTTGGAGATCGATTGGTTTTGCGATATACCAGCGATCTCCCTTTTTCTTTAATACGCTTGTCCCAATTTCTTGAAAAGTTATCAAGGATGGTGAATTAAGATTAGATTTTGTCGTTGCTCGATAACCTACAATGGCAATATTTCCATCTATTAGCGCAGGATATATTGTATCAACTTTAATGCTTTCAAACTTTGTTACAAGCATTTTACTTTGCACATCCATTATAAATCTATCCGTATAGTCTTTATTGTCTGGATAAATAACGCTTTTCAGTTCGTTCATATCTTTGTTGTCCATAGCCATATAATAATGAACAACCGTCTTTTCAATCTCTGTGTTTTGCGCTTCCATATAGTTTTTATACATCCCAAATAAAGAGAATATCAGTAAAACAACAAAAGATGCGAGCCCTATTGCTTTTTTGTTTCGTTTACTAATATTTGTTAGAAATGATAGTTTTTGCCTCCATGACTTTTTGAGAAGTTTCCTTGTCTGTGGTCTTACCCTCATGTTCAACATAGTTTCTTAAAATATCCTTTCTGTTATAAAACCGACCATAGATATACTCCAGATTAGATAGATTAAATCCATAATAATTATCTAAAATCTTATAGTCCTCTTTTGGAATCAAGGACCACACTTCATCCAGTTTTTCTTTATCAATCGTTCTTGTCTCTTCTTCCTCTAAAAGAAGCTGTTGATATTTAAACAAAAACTTAACAAGATCTGGGCGCTTTAAGAACATATTGTGATATGTTCTTACGTTCGTTTTTTCGGTTTGTGTTTCTGAGTCTATTTTTTCTAACACATTGCGAATGGTTAATTCTGCGTTCTTAAAATCCTTTAGTTTTCTATAGTTATCCGCAAAATAATATTGAATCGCAACATCATCCCATAAGGTTTCATCTAGAGGAAACATATAAAGAAGATTCCCGAACTCATCATTGCTTTCTTGGTTTAATCCATTCGCATTATAGTAAATACCAAGCCACTTTCTAAAAATGGCTGATTCTGGATATTCCTCGGACAAAGCCTTCATTTCTAACAAACACTCATTAAACTTCTTTTCTTGCTGATTTGACGCAATTATACGAAGTTTTGACAACACTTTTTCTGCCTCTTGAGATGGCGTTTGTGTCGGAGCATCCGGCTGTGTTTTTCCGTTCAGAGCAAGATTCAAAAACCCAATATTTCGCAACACATCATCAATAGAGTTTGATGTTTCTGCGGAAGATTGAGAGTTCATATCGTTTGGTGGAGTAAAGGAGCCGCCATTTCGAGATGCACCTTCTAAAATAAGCCGTTGCATCTCGTTATAATCTCCCCGCCGCATTGCTTCTTGAATTGCTTTTTCCGTGGCTTCATCTCTCTGTGCGTCTACCGACGGAATATTATCATTCATGGGAGGAGATTGCTCCTCGATATTTTGTTCATTTTGTTTAGCTAATTTTGTTCCTTCTTTTGAAGTGCTTGCTTTTTCCCTAATAGAAATAAACCCTATTTCATTATCGTCATTGGCATATACGTTAGAATGTGCACTCGCCATAAAAATTGAGCTTAACAAAATTGAAAAAACAATTTTCGATTTCAAAACAATCCCTCCTTGCTTTTACATACATAAATTATAACATAAGGGATTTTACACCAAATTGACTAAGAATGTTATACTTATAGAAATAGGAAGGTGGTTTTCATGAGACATAAAAAAATATTCTCTTTGTTTTTGACTTTATTCGCTTTTGGATTTGCAACATATTCAAGTACACAAGTATTTGCATCTTCAAACACTTCTTCTCGGACTCCAAGTACATGGAATAAAGTCTCGCCAGAAGATACTTCTCAAAGGGACGGTAATTTAAATAAGACAACGGAAAACGGCGGGACATTTATTGCCGGCGCAGAATATAACAAGCAGAGAAATCAATCCACATATAAAAGTGTTAGTAAAATTTCTAAGAAAACTGGAGTAAAAGAGGATGCTTTGCATCAACTTTTCGATCGTGGATTCTCGGAAAACGAAGTAAAAGATTTAATCGTTGTAAATGTTCTTTCTGGAGAACCTTTAAACGATATTGCTAATACTTATGAAGACTCAAAAAAAGATCTAAATTTACTTTTGAACGCTTACAAAATAAAACAGGCTGAGTTTAACAACAAAAAATCTGAGATGTTTGATTGAAATTTTCAATACTAAAAGGAGCTCAAAGAAAGAGCTCCTTTTTTATTTTTGCATTTACCATTTACATAGATACATAATAATCTCGAATAACACGACTTCTAGATGGGTGTCTTAATTTTTCCAACGCCTTTTCTTCAATCTGTCGAATTCGTTCTTTGGTTAGACCAAATCGGATTGACAGATCTTCCAGCGTCATCGCTTTTTCTCGATTATTCAAATTGTATCTGTTGATTATAATAAATTGTTCTTTTTTCGAAAGTGTTTTTATCACAAACAGCAAATCTTCTTTTAACGATTTGTTTAAACATATGGACTCAGGATTTATTGACTCATCATCCGAAACCATTTCCAGCATAGTCGTATTAGATTCGTCAATTTCAACATCTAAAAATTGAACTGCTTGCGTTGTTTGCCTAAATTTCTTTATTTTTTCTACTGTTATAGGTTGATTGTCTCTTGTACTTGTCTTTTTCTTCTTCTTGCGAAGTTCCATCATCATTTCGATAATTGCTTCATCTGGAACAACCTCTACTTGATGTTTAATCATGTATTCGTTTTCCAATCGACGAATCACACTCATATTGTCGCCATAATGAACTGGAATTCGTATAACATCTGCTTTGTTTGCTATAGCTCGTGTAATTGATTGATAGATCCAGTAATACGCATATGTGGAGAATTTGTATTTCTTTTTTAAGTCAAACTTCTCGATTGCTTCATACAACCCGAAAACGCCTTCACTAATCATATCTCCCAAAGATACTTTATGTTGTAACTGTTGATTTTTATTTATTATTTTTTTAGCAACAGATATAACAAGTTTTATATTGTGGCATATGATGTCGTTTCTGATCTCTTGTGTCGGCTCGGATCTATAAGATTCAAATAGAGATTGTTCCTCTTCTCTGGTTAAGACTGTTATATCTCGGATGGATTGAAAGAAATCGCTGAGCCCGATAATTCCCATGCATTCTTCTTGATCTTCTTCTGACACTGATTCGATTTCATCGGATGTTAAATCTTCGTACTCCTCGAATTCTTGATCAAAATCTTCTTCGGTGGTTTCTTCCTGTAAATCCTTATCTTCTTTAACTAAATCTTTTTGAGGCTTCGCCGTTAGTGGCTGAGATGTTGTTACAACAAGATCGTCTTGAAATGTAAATAAATCTTCTTGCTGAACCACAATCGTATGGGATATGTTAATTGGCGGAATGTTGATTGAAGCTCTGCTTTTACGTCTTCTTTTCCTTTTGACTTCCGGTTCTGGAGTTTCCACCCCAAACAAGTATATTTCTTCTGGTTTAACTGCAAGATTATCTTTCATTCAATATTTATCAGTATATTAATATATACTGAATAACCTCCCTTCAGATCTAATTAAAAAAAGATAAAAATAAAAAAGAACCGTCTTATTTAATTTTATTTATAATAATACAACATATTACGTATAGTCAACATATAAAAAAACAAATTCAAAAAGAAAAGTGTTGGAAAACAAAGTCTCCAACACTTTTAAACAGAAGCCAACTGGATCTTCTCAATGGCATCCATTGTTTTTCGAGCCATGTTATGAGACTCGTTCAAACAACCTTTGATGTCTTTAAGAATTATTTTTCTTGCGGCTTCTGGAATTGATGTCTCTTCAATCTCTTGAAGGAAACATCTCACTTCAAAGGCATAAGCACAAGCGATTGCTGTTGCCTTTGCAAGATCTCCTTGGAACATTCCTTTTTTTCTCTTGCGCTCTAAATTAATAAGAGCAATCCCTTTCAAAGCGTGAAAGGTTAGAGAAACTTGCGGAACGTTCAAAGAAACCTTGTTTTCCGAAGCAGAATACCTTAAAGGTTCTTTCTGATTCGGATCGACGATCAAGTTAATTCCGGCTTTTTTAGCAAAAGCATTAACAAGTATGGTCGTCTTTACTTTTGGACGAAACGTTGGTCCTTGTCCGCCCATTTCTGTGTCTGAAACATCATACACTTGAATGGTGGAAAAAGATTTACCGTTTCGATCCAGCGGCGCATAGATTTCAAATGGTATAGCATTTGCTGTTATAGAAGTGCCATACCGCTTTGACCATTCTGCCGCGCCTTGAACGAAGCGAACACGTCCTCTTGACTGTTTAATCAAAAGAAGCGTGTTCGCAAGGGAGTAATCTCGTAGTTTTTGGCAAAACCAAAGTGTCTTTTCAAGACGACTCCCAACGGCTATCTCACGATAGCACTCCTTGAGTATAGCTTGCAAATTCAAGCTATACCACTCCCTTTCTACCCCTAAAAAGGGGATATATATAAAACATGGTCAAATAAACCATGTGCCAGTCTTTACATTATACGTCCTTTTCCGATCTTATGCGAAGAAAAACTTGAGTCGTTCGGCTTTAAAATAAATCGAAAAATATTTTCCCTTCTGGCGTAAAAACAAAGATTTCATATAAAATAAAAGCTAATCCATATCCAACCATCATTGGTACCGGATACTCTTTTCCTTCTTTTTTATAACGAATTACCTCCCCTAAATAAATAATGCTTACGATTATTGCTCCCGCAACAAGAAGATAAGCGGATAAAGCACTCCCCAAAAGACCGCCTGACAAAATAATCATCTTTAGATCCCCGCCACCCATAACTTCTTTTTTTAAGACTGTTTCAAGAACTAAAATAAAAAGATATAAAACTATACCGGGGAATATAAGTCCTAAAACCGTCGAATATATTCCATTTACAAAAAGCCCTGCTGTAACAACTCCAACAATCGCAATTTGATGAAGTGTTAATGAGCAATATCTTGAATTTATGTCACATATCATTCCACAGATAAAATACCAAAGAGCGAATGTATGGAGTATCCATTCTTTTGATAAGCCAAAAGAAAAAAATAAAAAAAGTGTTCCGATAGAAAAGAAAAGTTCAATAGATATTTGTTTGTGTATAGATAGAATCGAAGACTCTTTTTTTGAACGTTTTATCCAAGATAAAATTGGAATATATTCTGTCCACTTTCGTTGATATGGGTGAACCTCATTAATTTTCTCGCTCAACTCATCTTCATTGCCTTTATGGTTATCTTTTATAATTTCTTTTGGAATTTCTTCACTTAACCACTGAAGAACATATGTGTTGGCAATTGCTCCAATAAACAACCCTAAAATTAAAGCGAAGGCACATAAAAACCATTCGTTTCCAATAAAAATCAACAATCTCACCACCTCTTTCTATTATAACCGAAACAAAAAGAGGAAAGTGCAAATTTACACTTTCCGCTTCCTTTTAGTTATTTAAGTTATCTTTTTGTTGATGTCCTCTGGCTCTGCTCCGCAAACTTAGCATCATTAAAGTTGTTAAGCTCACTTAAATATCCTGTGATTCGACGAATTCGACGAATATGCTGGCATCCACAAATCGGACATTCATCCTCATCAATAACCCCCGTATAACCACACGAGGTATTCGCACAGAAGTCAATAGGGAAGTTAATTCCCGCGTATCCGATATCGCTATCAGCCATGTGGTTAAGTTCTTTCTCTACGGCACGCAGATTGTTGATAGGTGGTGCATCGTATTCAACATAAGAAATATGTCCTGCTGTGCAATATTTATGGAAAGCCCCTTCGATCTCAATTTTCTTGTAATGTGTAAGTGAGTGATAAACGGGAACGTGGAAACTGTTTGTATAATACTCCCGATCTGTTACACCTTCGATTTCGCCAAACAGTTGTTTATCCATCTTTGTAAATCGACCAGATAATCCTTCCGCTGGTGTCGCAAAGAGAGAGAAGTTTAGCCCTGTTTTCTTTGTAAGCTCATTCATCTTTTCATGCATGCGAGAGACAATTTCAATTCCGAGATTGAATGCTTCTTCACTCTCCCCATGATGTTTTCCGATGAGGGCTTTGAGCGTTTCTGCAAGCCCAATGAATCCAATTGAGAGCGTGCCGTTTCGAATCGCTTTCTCAATCGTATCATCCATCCCAAGATCTTCGCTTCCCATATAGAGATGTTGTCCCATGATGAATGGAATGTCACGAACTTTGAAGTTCTTCACAATGTTGTAGCGTTCCATGAGCTGTCGATAACAAAGATCCATTTTGCTATCAAGAAGTTCCCAGAATTTATTGATATCGTGGCTCGCAAGGATTCCGAGGCGAGGAAGGTTCATCGTAACGAAGAACAAGTTTCCACGAGACTCACATTGCTCTGGTCCATTAACGTTATTCACCACACGAGTACGGCACCCCATGTAATCAACGCTCTCAAAAGGAGAATTGAATGTCGTGTCCATGAAGACAAAGGTTGGATTCATTCGCCGGCTTGCAACACGAATGGCAAGTTGGAAAAGATCATAGTTCGGATCTTCTGGGAAACGATTGACTCCTTTACGAACCTTAAATAGAACGTTCGGAAAAATAGGCGTTTCGCCGTGCCCAAGCCCAGCTTCATATGCCAAAAGGAGATTCTTTGTTACCATTCGTGCCCCTTCGCTGGTATCCAATCCAACGTTAAGTGAGCTAAATGGAACTTGAGCTCCCGCGCGAGAGTGCATCGTATTCAGGTTGTGAACAAGACTTTCCATCGCTTGATAAACTTCACGATCTGTTGTTTCTGGTTTAACAAATTGTCCAAGAGCCGAATCAAAGCTTGGAATGCTTTGTCCACCAAACATATCGTTTTGAGACGCTTGAATTAAAATTGCGCTTAAACTTGCCGCAGAATCAATTCTCTTTGCTGGACGGATAGATTGAGCATAACCGACATTAAACCCTTCGGAAAGAAGTCTTTTTGCCGGAATTTGGAAACAGTTAATTGTAAGAAGCATGAAATCAAGATCGTGAATGTGGATGTCCCCAGAATCATGCGCCTGAACAAATTCTTTTGTGAGAACTCGTTTGCAAGCATATTCTTTTGCGGTTGTTGCTCCAAGCTGAAGCATCTTTCCCATTGGAGAGTTTACAATGTTTGCGTTGAGTTTATCTGTCTCCACAAAAATACTGCTTACTTTATCAAGGATATTTTTGTTCATATCCCGCTTTTCCGCTTGGTTCTTTCGATAGAGAATATATGCTTTTGCGGTTTTGTCGTGACCTCTTTTAATAAGCATTAATTCGACAATATCTTGAACCTCTTCGATGTCGATTTCTTCCACGTTTCGACTGTTAATTTCATCAACAACCATGTTGGTAAGAACGTCGATTTCTTCCACATTAACGTGAGATGAACCATCTTTTTTTGCCACGTCTGCTACAGCACGAAAAATCGCATTATAAATTTTATCTTTATTAAACTCCTGTTGTTCTTTGTTACGTTTGATAATTTTCTTAATCATTTTGTGAGACCTCTTTCTTAATGCTTATTTGTTGATAATTAGATTATCTTGTGTTGATTGTTTCAGTAAAACACAATATATTGTGTCTTTGCGTTTTGATTGTAGCACACCCTATAATATACATACAAATAAAAACAAAAAACCGCCGAGGCGGGTTGTGATGCTTAAGAATTCCTTAACGGTGTTTTTTTTAAGAGCCCGAGTGGGAATTCTCGGTATTTTCAATGTCAAGTGGTTCACATAAAATAAAAAATTAAGCTAAACTAAAAATAAAAAAAGGAGGTAAGACCTCCTTTTAGTTTTGCTCATCTAACTCATCGGCTTGTTTAATCAGTTTACGAATATGAGCCATAATCTCCTCATCCGTTTTACCAATCGACAAGCATTTTCGAACATAATCAATCACCGCCTTTTTTTCAAAAGTGTGAGAAAAAGCATTCTCAACATCCGTAATTGATATGTTCAAGAGTTTCGAGAGCCATTCAAAGAACGGAGCTTTTGCCTTAACCCCATATCGCTCAGCTAATTTGACAGAGCGATTAAGAAGATTTTCTTTCCCCGCCATAGATGACAGGTCCAGATAATGTCCTTCAATCCAGATCTGATACTGGATAGGAAGTAAGGCTTTTTTGACAATTTCTTCTCGGAACTGAATCGTCGGATAACGATTCTTAGACAAATCGTTTGGATCCGAATCATCCGGAAGAATTGCAACACGAACGTTTAGCCCTGCTTCAGAGAAAGCTTTCGCCATCTTTAAGCCAGAGGACTGTCCAACGCCGTGCTTGGTCAACTCTCCGTTCTTTTTGGAGTACCAAGGATCTGCATCTGGAATAATACAGATCGTTTTGGCGTTTGAGGACTTCATTTTTTCAATGAGTTCCTCTTTTTTTATTCCCTTTGTCCCGAGCGTCGCAACAACCACCCAGTTTTCATCAAGTTTATTGATGTACTGCTGAATGGTCATCGCGTCAAAAATACTCTCTACAACGAAGAGAATATCTCTTTCACTCTCCGGACGAATTGTAGACTCGTTAAAGAGTGAATTCTCCCCAGAGGTGTAGAGATGCGGAAGACGGTTTGCGGATTCGTCTTCCTGTGGAATCGCACGCCCGTAGATGTTGTTCCCAGCCATCAAGGTTATGCGATTAAAAAACGGACACCAAAACTTCTGGTTAGGACGATTGGATTCTTTGAGAATTCCCGCCTTTAGAAGTTCTTGTTCCGTGTAGCCATCTTCAATCATCTTACGAATGATTGAATTATCGACCACGGCGCCCACACGAAATTTCGCAAGGGTTTTGAGCGCAAACCCACGACCAGAGGTCATATAGTTATACGCCGTGCGGAACTTAGTGTCTTTCGACTCAATTCCTGCAAGAAAAGACTGATGAGCTTCCTCGCAGAACTTTCGCCGAATGTCCTTGAGCGAGCGACTTTGTGTTTTCCCAGATTGGGATTCCTTTTCGATCCCATATCTATCACAAAGCCATTTGAAGGATTCGCTCTGAGTCATGCCTGTATTAAGCATAACCAGTTGAACGTATCCTCCCGTATGTATACGACCGCTCTTTTCGCATACATAACAAAAGAAACAACCTTTTGCATCGTTAAAATGCAAATGATGCCCCTTTTTGTTCTTCTCGTTCTGCTCATGATTAGGGCAGACGGAAGAACGACGCTCATCAGGTCCACTTAAAATAGTGTACCCGAAGGCTTTCCGTGCCAATTCGGAAATTTTTTCATATTTCCGAAAGTCTACGAATGCCATAAGACACCCCTTTCTATAACGACTAACGGGGAATCACCCCAACCAACTATTGTTTAGTATAACTCATTTTACAAATATAAACAAAAGAAAGGTCGTTGAAAAATCATCAACCTTCCTTTTATAAAAAATCAATCCTTATACTGGAACTCCTCCAACACCGCTCTAAACAAACGATCCGTTATTACATCAACAGGAGTTCCTTTGTCAAGGGCTCTTTTCACCAAGACACGTATTCTTCCTTTTGATATGTCGTGTGTTTCCGCAAACGCAATATAGGGAATTAGTATCGCTATTTCTTCATCCGAATAAACTTCTTTTAGTGTTGGAATAAAACTCAACATATAGTTAAATTCTTGTTGAGAAAGATCTATATTTGCAAAAAATCTTGATGCGTTTCTGCGTTTTCTATGTGCGAAAAGCGGGTTACTTCGTTGATATTCTTTAACCGTTCTCTCTCCATTAATTCTTTGAAAATATTCTGTTCCCCAACGACTATCTATTGCTTTTTCTGTTTTCTTTACAATATCAACGAAGGCTTTGTCTAATTCAAAATCTTTGAATTTAAATAGTTCTGTTTCCCATTGAATCCTTGTTATCCCCATAATTTTTTCACTTGGATTTTGGTCTTTTAAATAAGCCAAGCGATAGGTGTCGCTGGTGCGAGGATTTTGTTTTTCTTCTGTAAGAGATGCGCTTGATTGGGAAATTTCTTTTACTTCGGTCTGTTGCGTCGGAGGATCATCTATTCGGATAGTTTCCGCATTTGTGATGTTTGGAAGAAAAAATATAGAAAACAAAATAAAAAAAACAATATATTGTTTCATATGAGGATCTCCTTTTCTGTGTTTATTATACCATAAAATACAAAACGTTTTAAAAAGAAAAACCTCCCAAAAGGGAGGTTATGGACAAGAATATCGGAAAATCCATTCGGAACTTATTGTACCTCTTCGGTTACTTTTCAAGTTTAAATAAAAAACTCCTAATCATGTGAAACATAATTAAGAGTTTTTGTACGCGAAGTTTCATTTTCGATTTAAAACAAAAAAGAAAATAAAATCGGCGTTTAGCTCCCTTTCGGGAAAAGTAGGTGCTTGCAAGCTATTTGTTGTCCGGATTAATCCTGTATCCAACAGTGTGGAAAATATTGTCCTCCACACCGACATTATAGCATTTATGGTCCAGCTCGGGAAACTTTTCGCCAAGAGCAAAAAATGATAAAATCTACAAGATAGATTTATCTATCTTTTTCAAGCGAAAAATTTTCGCTAAAAACGAAAGAGAAGGGATGGAGTATCGCCTCGTTCGGCGGTGAAAAATAAATGCAAAACAAAAAAATAAGAAAAAACATCCTGTGCTTTTGCTCAACAGCATTTCTTATGTCAAATCAAGTTTTACCCGCTGTTGCAAGTGCAGAAGATAAAGGTCTTAATTTGTTAAAACCTGCTGACCCGGCAGACATACAAGTTTTAAAAAAATATTGTACAGATGAAACATCTTCACCAATCCCTTTGGAAATATTTTCAGAAGACATCGGGTTAAGTGAATATGAGGTTTTACTTTTAAGTGAATTGCTTCGTCAAAATATAGAGAAAAAAGAGCAATCCCAACAAACCGCAAAAGAAGATCTTACATCTTTGATTGATCTGCAAAATAAATATGCTGAACTATATCCAAAAGTTTTTCAGCGACTTCCACAAAAATTACAAACAAAAACAATGGAACAAAAAACAGGGCTTGACGAATCGTCGAAGCCTAATTTGTCTATTCCGGAACAATATCCAATTAGTCAGCCCAACAACAGCGTCCCTGCTGAGCCAATTAGCGTAAATTCTGCTCCATTTCCACCAATCACAAAAGAATCTTCTCCGGAAGAAGAATTCCAACAACAGATCGATAGCGCAAAAACTCCAGAAGAACTCGCAGATGCTCTGTCTTTCATAAATATAAAAAATACTCCTTCGGCTTCGCCCGTAATGCAAAAAGAATACAACGATACAGCCATATCTCCTCTTAGTGAATTTGAGGATTCTGACCTTGGCTCATTTTCTCCATCCGCTAATGTATCTGGCATAAAAACTGGAAATAAACAAGATGGATTGGGATCTCTTGCAGAAGAAGTGAGTGAAAACCTCTCGCGTAGAGCAATAGATAATGGACGAAAAGTTTATCTTTATGCTGAACATTATCTAACATATGTTGACACATCTTCTTCTGGAAATGCGCCGCTTGATAAGAATATGTTGGATGACAACGGAAATTACTATCAACGTCGCGTCGGAAATGAATACCAACTGGAGGATACACTCCGAATCGGTGTCGGAATACAGATTCATAAAGCCTTGGACGTTCTTCTTGGTGTAGTTGGTAAAAACGAAAACGGTATGCTTTGGGGAAATGGAACGAAATGGGAGTTTGGCGATGTTATGTTCCGGTTCCATCCAGAGCGGCTAAGACCAAAAATTGACACCGGTGGATACGGAGTTGAGGTGGATGGCGATGGCGGAGCTGTAACATCTCCTGATGGAAAAACTCGCGTAGAAGTCGATGGAAACGGACAGCGTGTTGCCGTAACACACAGAAACGCTCAAATCAGAACGGATGAACATGGGCGAGAAGTTGGTATTACTGTAGGTGACACCACGGTTGAAGTTGATACAGAAGGGGGCGGCGGTTATTTTGCGAATCGCTTCGGAAAAGTGGCTTATAGTCCTTCTTCTGGCTTACAAGTAAGTAATCCAAACGGAAAGTATTATGTTGGTTTTGGAAAATTATCCCTTAACCTTTCGGATTACACGTTAAAGTTAAGCGAAGTGCGTGCTGTTCAGGTTGGTTATCAGGACAACGATCAAAAACTAGCTTTCATTTATGGTCGTCCGCACTCTTCGAAAGAAGGTTTTACGACCCTCGAAAACGGAAACCCTGTAAACCATCCCGGTGTATACAAATCTATTGTTAGAGCTGTTCAATATACAACAAGAACGCTCCTCCCGAACACAGAGCTTACATTTAATTTTGCTCAGGCAGAAGATAAAGGAACTCTTGCCACCCCAAATGGAACAAAGAAAGAGTTAACAAAAGCTTATAGCGTCACTGTTCAAGGAGAACAAGGTAGGCTTCGCAGAACATCTTATGATGGTGAATTCGCTCACGCAGAAAATTATGAGTATAAAGATGGAAGTTTCCAAAAAACAAACTCTGCAAACGCCCAATATTTAACGCTAACAAGGCAGTTTACTGAACGCTTAAACGGAAGTTTGTTCTTAGTCAATATCGATCGAAATTACAACACAAAAGCTCTAACTGAAGATAAAACGGGTGATTATACATACGCCACAAACAAAGGTGATGGCAACCCAGATTATCCTTATGAGGTTGGACAAAAAGGACTTGATTTTTCATTAAACTATGATTTTCAAGCAAATGCTGGTGTTGGAATTGGATATACACGATATAGCATGACAAAAGATGGAAACTCTAAAACCACCGGTTATATTTCCGCTTATAAGGATTTCAATTTAAGCAATCCAATGGGTGAGGTTATCGGTCGTTTAAGAGCTTCTGAGGTAATGCAATATCGAAAGGTTTCGAATCGGGATTATATCCAAAGAGCTTATAACACTCAGTTGGCTGGAGAAGTAACACCTTGGAAAGACGGTCACTTAACATCTGAATACCAAGATATTAAGGACAACGCACAAGGAAATCAGAAGAGATTTAATGTTGAACTTTCGCATGATTTTTACCCTCTGAATCGAGTAACGGTAACACCGGATATTCGTTACGAGAGTAAAAAAGGAGAAACTGGAAGAGAAGCCGATTCACATGCAATCGACACTTCAACCTTAATCACTTCATTAACTGTTGGCTATGAGCTTGTTCCGGATGAATTAACGGTTAATGTTTTGATCTCAAAAGAGCGTTATAACGTCATTACGAGCGAAATAGATCGTTCTAGCGGACGAAAGATTGATGGGGAACGCCGTAATGTTCTCGGTGTTGGGATTGGTCTCGCTTGGGAACCGGAAAAAATTCCGGGACTTACAGCAAGTATCAGCTATCGTCGAGACAAGGTTCATTATTTCACACCTCAAGATAAGATTAGTAATCAAGATGTTTGGGATATGAATGTTGAGTATGAACGCCCCATTGGAAGCTCAATGAGCGCTTCGATTAGCTACAACTATCATTCGGCAAAAGACAAAATCAATCCTATTTACAATGAGGTCACAAGAAGTATTGATGCCAATGTGTACGCTCAGCTCGGACATGGACACATGCTTACCTTGAGACATGAATATAATATGGTTGATAAACCTATTGACCCGAAAGCTAGTTACAAGGAACATGTAACTACAATTCAGATGTCAAACAAGTTTTAAAAGGCTAGACCAAAAGATATAAAAGCGATCCAATGTTTTTGGATCGTTTTCTTTTGCGTATTGTTGAAAAAACAAGTAAAATAAATGTGGTTTTTATGTTGATTTTATAGAAAGGAGTATGTATGAAGATAGAAAAATCTTCTATGTCGGAAAGCGAGTGGATAAGGTTTCAATCCTTAGAAGTCTCCCGAAAAAACGTTAATGAGGGTTTAGGTCTCCTCTTAATGTTTGTGGCGGGAGTTCTTCTCCTCGCTATCGTGTTTAATGTAAACATCCCGCTTCTTCTGGTTGGGGTGATTACAGTTGTGATTTTCTGTTTCAAGCAGTTGAAAAATATGTTTGAAAACGGAAGATCTTATTTTGTCCATAGAGAAGATTCTCCAAAAAAAGAAGATATGAATAATACTTCTCCAATTTTTGAAGGAAATTCTCTGGAGAGTAATGATATTCCTGTTGTCGCTTCCTCCTCCGCCTCTGAAAAGTTAGAGGACATCATCGTGATGAATGAAGAGGTTGAACGCGTGAAAGGAAATCGTGGCGTTGCCGTCAAATCAGAAGATAATGGTTTGGAAGATATCCAGACGCTAGAGTCTTCTTTTGCTGAAATTCCAGTTATAGACTGTGAAGATGATGCAGTAGTATTTGACGAAACGTTTTCTCCAAATCCAGACCTATAAATAAAAAACACAGCCATGCGTTTACATAGCTGTGTTTTTTATTTACTTCAACTCTATCGCGTTTTTCTTTAAAAAGGTATTTACCTTTTTCTTTGTCCCCATTCTTAAAACAAGATAATGTGTTGTTTCACCTTCGCTTGTTACCATCTTTGATATAGCTCTTCGTACAACACCTCTTTCAAGTAGGGAGGCAATAACAAAAAAGCTTTCAGAATATGGAATCTTTGAATTTTGCAAATTCTGTTGAACAATATTTTTAATTGTATACGGCTGTTTGTTTTTCTCGCCATACATTATGTTGCGAATAGATTCCTGAATTACAAGTTTCTCCACTAATGTTATCGGAGAATTGATTTTTATTTCATCAACAGACTTAAAAATCTCTGGAATATCATACGTAAGCTTGTCCGGCATAATTAACCCAAACTGATTTCCGTCATGTATTTCCTGAAGATCCTTTGCTAAATTAAAATACCGCGAATCTGAAGCGGCAATAAAATAATTATTGTCTCTCGGAGTATTCTGCTTAAAAAAGCTTTTGTATAAATAATTAACCAAAACCAAGTCTGAAAAACTCTTGTGCTCAACTTCGCTGTATCCATCAAATATTTTCAACTCTATCTCATCTTTAGCAAAACGCTTTTTTAGAGCAACAAGATCTTCCGCGATATGCTTTACATGCTTTTTAGATAGGTTCGCAAAAACCGCAACCTCTTTTGCCTCGCAAATCTTCGTCCATCTCTTTATCAACTTTACAGCGTCGATATAGCGAACATTCTCAATAGCCTTTTGGTAAATTGCTTCTAAGTCAATCAATAAAACATTCATAGTTCTTTTAGAATAAGCCAAAGGAAACGGTTGACCGATTCTATCCACCTTTCTTGTTTCTTTTACTCGTTGAGTAAGTCCGGAATAGTTCCCTTTTTATTATAGCAAAAATAAAATGCTCGAAAACGTTATATTTTTAAACCGTTTCTAGTAAACATAATTTTATTAACGTAACAGAATCTTTTTTCTCAGCATCCGCCTTTTTTCTCTATTTTTAATATGTAAAACTGAGAAGAAAAACTCAATCCAAATATTTCCTTTGGCTTATCAAAAATATCTTCTGTATAGATAAATGAAAACTGAATATATTGCACATAAATTCGTTGAGATTTTTTATTCCACCACCCTCTCTGTTAATGTACAAAACTTTTATCACAATTATCTTTTATATACTATCTTTTAAGGAACCCTGAGAGCCGCGTGTTTACTGGGATTGCGCCCGCGAAATATTACAAAAGGGGGATGAAATCGTCTTGAAATATTACAAAAGGGGGATGGAAATGGCGTTATAAATTACAAAAGGGGGATGAAAATTGATTTTAAATATTACAAAAGGGGGATGGAAATTACAAAAAAAACATTACGTAATTATTACCGTAATATATTACAAAAGGGGGATGAATTATTTCTTTTTCGATGTTGATGTAATTTTTCGTGATATAGTTAAAATAACTGCTTGCGATCTTGATAGAAAGGTGCGTTATATGAGTGTAAATGAATTAATGGAAAAAAGCCTTATGGTTTGTGGTTCTGAGCTGACAAAAAAAAGAAACGTGGTTGAATCCAATCGCGTGATTGAGGGGTGCTCTAATTTAACGCCCGAGGCTCAAAAAATTTTGTATACAACAATTGCTATGATTGAGCGAGATGCTACTGATTTTTGTGGTTATACATTTAAGGTGAATGAGTTAAAAGAGTTGTTTGGAAGCACATCAAATAGGTTTTATAAACGTGTCGAAGATGCAAGTGATACGCTCATGAAAGCTTTTATAACAATTCGAGATTTGGATAAGCCAAAAAACTTTTTAAAACTTCACCTTGTAAAAATGTGTAAATATGAAGATGGCACACTTCAAATCAAAATGGATGATGAAGTTGCAGGGCTGTTTCTTCAGCTTAAGAACAATTTTACAAAAGTCCCTTTGGCTCATTTTCTAGAGCTTCGATCCACCTATTCCATGCGTATGCTAAGCTTAATCACCTCGAAATGGAATATTGCTGTAAATGGGGTTCCTGAGTCTGGACGATCCTCTTTTAAGCACTCTTTTGTTATGACTTTAGAACAGTTGCATAATATGTTTTTATACAATGATGTAAATAGTTACTCCTCTTTTGGGAATTTAAATCTTCGTATTATTAAGCCTTCAATAAGCGAGTTGAACGCAAAGTCTATTTTCTATGTTGATACAGAACTAATAAAAGAAAAACGTTCTGTTACAGCCGTTCGTTTTAGAGTTCAGTATAGTGAGCGTGGGCGGTTGGAACAAGAAGATAGGCTGATTGAAGCACCTGTTATTTCTTGGAATTCAAAAAATGAGATTTGTGGTTATTTTGATGCTATGTTTAAAATCCCTTCCGACGATATTATAAAACTCCATAAAAGATACAATGATTATGAGTTAAAGGCTGCGGCTCTTTCTATGCAAAAGTACCAAGATGATTTTTGCGATGGTGAGCCTTGGCGGGAAATGACTGAGGATGATGTTGTCGGCATGAGAAGTCCTATTGCTTTTCTAAAGAAATGCTTACATGAAAAAAAGTATCTTGATTCTTTAGGATATGATTCTCTTGAAGATAAAAGCATTAAGGATGAAATTGACTCTTTGTTTGAACTTCTTTGAGAAAATGCACTGCGTTTATGCGGTGCATTTTTATATTGCTTATTAAAACGAATTTTAATAACGAATTAGATTGCGTTTTAATAGCTTATTAAATTGAATTTTAATATCCTATTAAATTTTGTTTTAATAGCTTATTAAAACGACGTGCTTTTACCGCACGTTTTAAACGCTCGCAACCCGTGTAAAATAAGGCTCTTTTTAATTCGCTATTATTTTGTGTTTTAATAGCTTATTAAATTGAATTTTAATGGCTTATTAAAACGATTTTTAATAGCTTATTACTTTTTATTTAATAAAAATTTTGTTGTCGGTTAATAAAAAGAACCTGAAGTTTTTCTTTTTTTGTTGTATGATTGCGTTGGTTAATTTTGAGGAAAGGTGTATGTGTCATGCAAAAAAATATTGCGGCAATTAATCGAGGGGTTTGGTTAAATCATGGATTTTCAGAAATTAGTCTCGTTTCAAGGCTTTCCTATCTGTATCTTCTTTCTTCGCCCGTAAAAAGCGTTTCTGGTTTTTTTAGGTTTCCAATAAAATTTATCTCTGGAGATTTATCCATTACTGAAGATGAGGCAATAAATGCTTTATCCGAGCTAACAGATAGCGGGTTCGTTGAATATGACGAAAATGCTGAGGTTCTTTTTGTCCCTGCTGTTGTAGAGAATACCGTGCTTAAGACTAAAAAGCATATGATTGGTTTTTTGAAAGATCTAGACAGTATTCCCGAAACACCTCTTTTGGGGAGTTTAAAGAATGTGCTCAATACGCTTTATCCTAAAATGAGTTCGGTCTATAACGAGATGCTTGATAATCGATCTTCGTTTCCTGATGTTGTTTTACCTGAGAAGCCGCCTATGGATATAAAAGAAAAAAGATCTTCTTCTAATAAAGCTAAGTGTGATAAGACTTCTATTGATTTGGCTTTTGATAAATTTTACGATTTGTACCCAAGAAAAGCCCAGCGTGGCTATGCTCGGGAAGCTTTTGAGAAGGTATTGAAGAAAAACAAGGATGTTACAGCAGAAGATCTTGTTCTTTCCGCTCAAAATTTCAAAGAATACTGTGAAAGAAATCATCGTGGCGTGGAATATATTCCTTATCCATCTTCTTTCCTTGGAAGAAGTCAAGAGTATCGTGATTATTTACCAAAGGAATCTTCTGTTCTCGTTGAGACGCAGACTTCTACGTACGATCCATCAAAGCCTGATTCTTTGGATAATTTGCCCCCGAGCGATCAGCTTATAGATATGTTTCTTCAATCCTGATTCAATGAAAGGGAAAGAAAATGGTTGATGATGTAAAAAACAAAGATACCTCTCTTGTTGGTGATAGATTTGAAAATGGTGTTTGTGAGTTTTGTGGAAAACCAATTTTTGCACGAAAAGTAATGTTTCGCGATTCCGAAATGGTGTTTCCTATAACTTGTCCTTGTGTCACTGAAAAAAGAGAAAAAGAGGATTTAGAGAGAAAATACCGCGACAAAAAGGCGCGAGTAATTCGAGCTTATAATTTCTCAAAACTAAACGACCGCTTGCTTCCGTGCACTTTTGAGAATTTTGAGGAAACCAAGGGAAACTCCAGAACCGTTGGTCTATTGAAAAAGTATGTGCGAAACTTTGATAAGTTCTATAAGAAGGGGCTTGGAGTGATTCTTTCCGGCGGTGTTGGGACAGGAAAAACCCATCTGGCCGTCGCCGTTTTTAAGCAAATTGTTCGACAGAATCGCACTTCTGTTTTTATCACGGCGAGCAATTTGTTTGCGCGAATGAACGAGTCCCTTTCGTATAGTAGCGAGGAAACCCTTTCTTCTCTCACAGACTATCTTGTAAATGTTGAGTTCCTTGTAATTGATGATCTTGGCGCACACAAACAAAACGATACAATAAGGGAATATTTGTATCGTATTATTGATGGACGATATACGGCAATGAAGCCCACGGTTATTACAACAAATGATAATATGGAGAATATTCGCCTTTCTCTCGGAGAAAGAATTGCTGATCGCTTGAGTGGTTGTTGTGTTTATCTTGAGTATCGAGAAAAATCAAGGAGAGAAGGGATTAAAACCCTTTCAATCAAGGAAACTTTCGGAGACATCCAAAGTTCTGAGATTCCCGAAGAGCCTCTTACGGAAGAAGCCCAATCGTTCCGTGATTTTATTGAAATGATTTAAAAGAAAACGCCTTTCCTTTTCGTTTTGGAAGGGCGTTTTACTGTTTCAACCGACAGTTTGTTGTATAATAATAAAAGATAAATTCGGAAGGAGTTGTTGTGATGGGTTTTGATTTCGGAAACATGAATCCAGAACAGATTGAAGCTGTTAAACATATAAATGGTCCATGTCGAGTAATTGCTGGTGCTGGATCTGGAAAGACAAAGGTTCTTACCAGTAGAATTGCATATCTTACAACGGTATGTGGAATTGACCCCAGAAACATTCTTGCGATTACCTTTACCAAAAAGGCAGCGGAAGAAATGAAAGAACGCCTTATTGCTCTTGTTGGTGAGACGATTGGTAATGAAGTTTTTCTTGGGACTTTCCATAGCTTTGGTTATCGTGTTCTTTGGCATAAGATGCATAATAATGAGCGAAACAATCCTAATCAAAAAAAAGTTAATATTGAGCTATTGAAGGATTTTCAACAGTTACAAATTCTTAACCGTATTCTTTCCCCTTCGACTACTGTTTTAAAGAAAAAGGTCACAAATGATATTGATCCAGAAGTTGCGGCGGGTTTTATTTCGTGGCAAAAGAATTATCTTATTTTCCCACAAGATGAGCTCGATATGTCTTGTCTTGAAGATGAAACGGAAATTACAGAAGATTTGGTTGAGGATTATCGAAACATCTATGAGGCATATGAGCGTCTAAAAAAAGAACAAGGTGTTATTGATTTTGATGACATGCTTATTCAGGCATATCTTGTTTTAAAAAAGGATCGTAACTTTAGAAATTATTATCTTAATCGCTACAAGTATATTCTTGTTGATGAGTTTCAAGACACAAACGTTGCTCAATATCAGATGGTAAAGCTGTTATCTGGTCATGAGCAAAACGTTTTCATCGTTGGCGATGCACGACAGGCTATTTATTCGTGGCGAGCGTCTAAGGTTGATTTTATTCTCGATTTTGAAAATGAATGGAAAAATGCAAAGACAATTTCGTTGAATGATAATTACAGATCCACGATTGAAGTTGTTGATATGTCCACTGAATCTATTAAGTATTCGACCGTAAAATATCCCGGTTTGTGTCGTTCTGGGCGGGGAAATCATGGCGAACCCGTTTTCTCTTTTGATACCGAAGATGATGTCCAAGAAGCAGATATGATCGCACATCTTATTTTTGACATGGTTGAAAATCAAAAAGTTATTGAATATAAAGATGTGGCAATTTTATATCGGTTGAATACGCAGAGTCGTCCGTTTGAAGATGCTTTTATGTCTCTTGATATTCCATATTATGTATATGGATCAAAAAGTTTTTATGACCGAAACGAGATTAAAGAGCTTTTGACCTATTTGCGTCTCGCTGTTGAGCCCGGAGACATTTCTGCCTTTGAGGGAGTTGTTAACGTTCCCGATCGTGGAATTACAAAAACCGTTTTAGAAAGTTTAAAAGAAAAGGCTAATTTTCACGGAACGAATATCCTCGAAACGGCGGAAACTTTTTGGGATATCAACAATAATAAATACGGCGATATGATTCTTGATCTTGTATATACTGTTAAAAAAATTCAAGTCATGGATGAAGATGGTGAAAAAACTGTTTCGGATATACTTACTGAGACGGTTAATAACACTGATTATTTTAAGTTTATTGAGAAGCGGTTTAAAAATAAGGGGCGGGGCGGAGATGATGCGCAAGATAAGATCGAGATGATTAAGTCGTTTATTGAAAGTTGCTCTCGTTTTAAAAAGATAAAACATCTTTTTGACTATATTGATCGTGTTAAAGAGCAAAACGAAAATAACGCAAAAGATAAAGTTCAGCTTATGACGATTCATCGTTCTAAGGGTCTTGAGTTTGACACGGTTTTCCTCGTCGGTCTAGTTAATGGACTGCTTCCTCATGGAAAATTGATTAAAACAGATTCTATTGGTGGTATAATTCCATCTTCTATTGAGGAAGAACGAAGGTTGTTCTATGTTGGAGTAACACGCGCAAAAGAACGCCTTTTTTTGAGCACCTATGATAATTTAGGACAAAGAGAAGCTATTAAGAGCGACTTCTATAAAGACGTTTATCCTAAGACAAAGGATATTTCGTTTGTTTATAAACAAATACAATCTATAAAAGAACAAGCTTGAAAGAAAAAAGACCTTCAAATAGAAGGTCTTTTTGTGTTCCGATCTCTTTAGAACGGAATGTCGGCACCCCAGCCATCCTCGTTTGATGCTTTTGTGGGGGTTTGTGGCGTCGAATCGGTCTTATGCTCATTGTTCTTGAAATCAACAAGAAGAACCTCGTCGATGAGAACATACGGCATAGAGTATCTATTCTGACCATCCTTTTGGTATCGGTCAGAGCGAATACTCCCATCGACTACCATTCGAGTTCCCTTTTCGACATTTCGAATCAGGAACTCGGCCGTCGCCCCGAAGGCGACGGCGTTGATGAAATCCGCATCTTGCGCAGATTCGTCCCTATTTTTATTATAGGGACGAGGTATTGTCAGCAGGAGTTTTACACCCTGCTTTTCGGATTTGGTTTTGAAAGTTTCCAAATCCTTCGCGACACGGATCATAGATTTGAAGTTGTTCATGACAACTCCTTTCTACCCCAGTCTTGCTGGGGAAACCCATATTCGCATCTATAAATAATGCGAATTTCTCAACGTTATTGTATCGTATTTTTTCTTAACTGCAAGCTTTTGAGAGAATCTGTTAAAATATGTAATATGCTTTCGATAAATTACATGTGATTCGAGGTGTTTTTACATGGCTATTACAGAAAATAACTATATACAAGATAGATTCTTTAAAGAACTTGTTAAAGGGTCTGTTGCAGAATTTTTCCTTTTAACTGGATATAAGTTTTATGGGAAAATTGTTGGGTTTGACTTCTATTCTATTCTTGTTCGGATTACAAATAGTTATGGTGAACCACAAGAGGAAAAAACGTGTTTACTGCTTAAAAGTGCTATCGCATCTATTCAGGTTTTATATGTGCCAGAAATAGATTTGGAGATTCCTAAAAAGGTCGCTCCTCCATCTACCCCAGCAGTTCAGAAAAAAGATGTGAACTTTGTAACGCAACCTCTTAAAAAAAATATTCAGAAACCTGTTAAAAAGGGATCTGGCTTTTCTGATTTGTGGGATGTTGTGGTTGGCTTAAGAAAGAGAACCAGTGTTTTGGAAGCTCGTGTTTTTGGTTATCAAACTCGTTTAAAGAAGCCCTCACAAACGGAAATGAAGGATGGAATTGAAAAAATAGACGAGTCGAATAACCTCACTCCTGCTTCAAAAAAGAAAAATAAATCCAAATCAAAGCCTGTTTCCAATGAGGAAATAAAAGACGTTGTTGTAAAAGAAGAAAAGAATGTAGAAGAGCCTGTTGTTATTGAATCAGATGTTGTAAATGACACAAATTCTGTCGAAATTCAAGAAGTAGACGAATCCTCAAAAGAACTTGTTACTCCAATTAATCTGGAAGAGTCTCCTGTGCCAAGCGAAGAACTTTCTGTTGAGGAAAATGAAAAAGAAGATGCCACCCCGGAAGACAGTGTTAAAAATAACAAATCTACTGTTGTTGATTTGATGGGATCTTTGAATATCGGTCTGTAATTTTGGAGGTTTTATTTTTGAAAATGCGATGGTTTAAATTTATTTATGTTTGCGTTTTGTCTGTTGGTTTGTGTTTTGGATTTTCTGAAAACAGGGCTCATGCTGAGGTGCCGACGGATGTTTTAAATAGTGTTATTGAAAACTATATTGTTTCGAATAACAGCTCCATTCCCTATGAAGAAGCAAATTACATTTCAAAAGCTATTCTGTATTATTCTTATAATTATAGAGTAGATCCTCTTGTGATGACTGCTCTTATAAAGAGTGAATCAAATTTTAATACTGATGCATATTCTTCTGCTGGAGCAATCGGTCTCGGACAATTAATGCCGAGAACGGCTGAGGCTCTTGGTGTAAACCCTTATGATCCGGCACAGAATATTGAGGGTGCATGTAGTTATTTAGCAACACAAATCAATAATTTCTCTAATTCCGCTTATCCAGTTGAATATGCTCTTGCCGCTTACAATGCTGGACCAAATGCCGTTAGAGAATATGGTGGGATTCCTCCCTATGCGGAGACACAGAATTATGTGAGCAATATTCGAAGTGAATATTATGGGTTATATAACAATCTAAAGTATGTTTTGGGCGTTTGAATTCAAAGGAGTCTCGTTAAGTTCCAGTTTTCGGGATAAAACCTATAAAAAGGTGATATAATATGCTTATGTTCTAAATCAAAGGAAAAGGAGGTGTAGTTATTTTGATCAAGGTGTACAAAACCGAGTTAAAGCTGACGAAAGAGCAGGAACGTAAGGTTCGCGCCGACCAAGGCATCCTCCGTTTTCTTTACAACGCATACATCGCGTATAATCAGAAGCGTTACAGACTAAGCCAAAATGGTGAGCTTCCAAAAGACGAAAAAGCATTTGTTTCAAGCAACGACTTCGACAAATACGTGAACAACATCCTCGCGAACGAGAAGCCGTGGATTAAAAACGTTGGCGCAAAGGCACGAAAAAGGGTCCTCCTATCTGCCGAAGGTGCGTACAAACGTTTTATGCGCGGGGAAGGTGGCTTCCCTCGGTGGAAAAAGCGAAGTGGAGAACAACCCGGAATTTATTTCCCGAAAAACAACGAGAACGATCTCAAAACGTGGCGGCACAAGATCATGGTACCAACGTACAAACATCTACGTCTCAAAGAATTCGGCTTCCTTCCTGTCACGGGTTCGGGGGACGATTTCTCCGCCATAAACGTTGTAATTAAATCCAACGCGGGGCGGTATTATATCTCCCTCACGGTCGAGATCGACGAAAAATCGCGCTATAACCGTGACCTCGAAGGGGCTTACGCGCACAAAGAGGGCGGGCTCGGCGTCGATCTCGGTGTCAAAGACCTCGCGATCCTTTCCGACGGCGATGTGTTTGAAAACGTCAATAAATCGAAGAAAGTTCGCTGGCTCGACAAGAAACTTCGCCGTGAACAACGCCGTCTTTCGCGCAAAATTTTAGCCAAAAAGAAGCGCGGGAAGGACGGAGATGGGCAGAACCTTGACAAGCAACGGCGCAAGGTGCAGAAGGTGCATCAACGGATTCACAATATTCGCGAGAACTATGAAAACCAAGTGGTTGCCGCGATTGTTCGGAAAAACCCGAAGTTCGTCACCCTCGAAGACCTCTGTGTAAAAGGTATGTTGAAAAATCGTCACCTTTCGCGTCACGTTGCCGCCGAACGCTTCTCCACCCTCCGTTTGAAACTTGAGCGCAAATGTGCCAATCGAGGGATTGAAGTCCGTGTAGTCCCGCGCTTTTACCCAAGTTCCAAACTCTGTCACGAGTGCGGATGGAAGTACAAGGAACTCAAACTCAAGGAGCGCGAGTGGACGTGCCAAAGTTGCGGACACCATCACGACCGCGATCTTAACGCCGCCCTCAACTTGCGTGACGCAGTGGAGTTCTCTGTCGTCAATGTGTGACCCACGCTGATCAAGCCAAACTTCCTTTGGCTTATTAAGTAAATTTCGCTGAAAAACGAACGAAGTTTTCGTATAATAAACTCATGAAAATACCCGTGGCTCACGGGAAATCGACGCCTTTGGAGTGTGATACCAAACGTTAGTAGAACGCTGAGTTTTCAACGAATTTTCAGTTTCGAGAACGCACACGAGGAAGAAGGAAAGGGCGTTCGTGAGGACGTTCACGATAAATCTAGTCTATGTAAACACGCACATCTTTGAGTATGTTTGCGTAGATTTTAAGGAGCAGCTTCGGCTCCTTTTTTTTGTAAATAATAAAATTATCTTTGTTATAATTTCGATAGAAAGGCGTGACATTGTTGAAAATGAAACAAGATATAAAGTTTTTTATAATTGCTATTTTTGCTTTTATTTCTTCTATTGTTTTAGGATATTGGGGATTTAGCAGTCTTTTTGCGCCCAATTTTTCACATAAAGATCTTGTTGTTGCTGAAAGAGAGAAGTCTCCTGATGATGTCACAAAAAATTATCTTCTTCTCGGTGTTGATGGGCGAGAAGGAGATGTTGGTAGGTCCGATACCATCGTTATTCTATCTCTTAATTTAGCACAGAAACGTATTGGACTTATATCAATCCCTCGCGATTCTCTTTTTTCAATTCCTTCTCATGGTGAAGATAAAATCAATCATGCTTATGGATATGGCGGGGTTAAATTAACAAAGGAACTTATTGAAAATCGCTTCGATTTAAAGATTGATAATTATGTGATTTTTAATTTTGCCAGCTTTAAAAATATGATTGATATTCTGGGCGGAGTCCACCTCAATGTGGATAAAGATATGTATTATCGAGATCCTTATGATGGACCATCGGGTCTTGAAATTGATTTAAAGGCTGGAGAACAGGACCTTAATGGCGAGAAATCAATGGAGTATGTTCGTTATCGAGATGAAGAAGGGGATATCGGTCGAGTTGGGCGCCAGCAAGAGTTCCTGCATGCATTTTTGGATAAACTTACTTCTCCTGACAAACTCTTGAAGCTTCCATCTATCGCAAGGGAAATTTTTAGTTCCGTTAAAACCGATATGAGTATCGGTGATTGGTTGGAGGCAATCTCTTATTTGCGTCCAAATCAGAAGTTCGAAATTAAATCTATGATGGTTCCCGGACGACCTGATATGATTGGTGGTATCAGCTATTGGATTGTTGATGATGAAAAAACAAAGGAAGAACTCAAGGATATCAATAGCTTTGTAACAAATATTAACACGAAAGAACTTGAATATGCTCCAGAGTATATTGAAAACAAAATGATGGAAGAAAACAGTATATTTAAAAGGAAAAAGACTGATGAAAACAATAAGGTTCGTTGGGCTGTTGTAGATGTTTCGAAAGAGGCTGAGCCAAAGGTTCAGCGTGCTTCGTCAGAGTCTATAAATAGAGAAAATAGTGATGTTGATTCGGAGTGGAAAGAAAAAGTCGCTCAAAGAAATTACTATTCTTCTTTGGTACACGGTGTTGCCCCAGAAACACCTAAGTATTCCAGCCGTGCCGTTTCCATTATAAATATGTCTCATGACCCGACAAAAGGTGAAACGGCAAAAAGGCTTTTAGAATCTCATGGGATTGATGTAGGTCTTGTAGAAAATACCGCTCCACAAAATAACAGCTCTACTGTTTTCGTTGTAAATCAAACGGATCCTGCATTGCCTGATGCCGTTGAACAAATTGGTTTTCAGTATCCTATTGTTTATAAAAATAATTCGGAAAGAAGCACTTTAATTATTGGTGATGATTTTCACTAGAAAGGATGTGGGGATGTGCGCAAAAAGATTCGTCCCGAGACTGTTTTTGTCTTTTTCATTATTTTAATTGGTGTTTTGAGTTGTGCATATTGGATCGCGGTAAAGTATGTTTTTCATACAGACATCGTTCATCCTGCACCGACCGGAAAAGTTGTTGCTCAGAAGATAGAAAAAGACCATCCTGAGCCGGGAATATCTTTGTTTTCTATTGAATCCATAGATACAAAAACCTCCTTTGAGTTATCAAAGGAGGTTATGGATTTAGAGGGGAAAATAACTGATTCAGAAAAGAAAATCAGTGTGTTAGAGGAAAAGAAAAAGAATATAGAATCCAAACAAATTGTTTTAAAGAATGAGCTTCATGAAGAAATGACCAAAAATGTTTTTAATGGAGCGTCTTGGTATGATGTTTTTAAAATCCTTCGTGCTTGGAAGGCTAAAGATGAAGCAATTGCATTTATCGAAGAAGAACTTAGCGATTTAAATAATGATATTGTTTTAACTGATAATAAAATCAGCCAAGAACTTATTCAAAAAGAGCGTTTAGAAACGGAAAGAGAAAATATAAAAACCTCTTTAAAGCAATTAAATGGTGCTCTTTATGAAGATGTGGCATACTCTTTGGCAGAGGAAAATATTGTTAATATTAAAACAAATTTGATTGATGGGTTTCTTGAAACGGATCATGCAAAACAACAGGCGCAAAAAGACGCCAGCTTAAATGGTTTGCCTGATTTTATAATGCCCGTTCACGGACCGATCACTTCTCCGTTTGGATATAGAACTCATCCTATTAGTGGTGTTAGGAAATTCCATTCCGGTGTTGATATTGGGCTCGATTATGGAGATCCTGTAAAAGCCAGCAACTATGGCTTAGTTATATACGCCGGTTGGTATAGCGGTTTTGGGAACAGTGTTATCATTTCTCATGGAGATGGTCTTTATACGCTATACGCTCATAACTCTGAACTAAAGGTCGCAAAGGGAGATAAAGTCCAACAGGGGCAAGTTATTGCTCTTGGCGGATCAAGTGGATTCTCCACAGGACCCCATTGTCATTTTTCCATGTGGGTGAATGGTGAGCTTGTTGACCCTATGGAATATGTGTCGGATAGATAGGAAACTGTATGAAGAACATGTTTTTTAAAACATTAACATCTTTTATATTTCTTTATTGCATCTTGTTTGTTCGTTTTACAAGTGCTTCCGCTATTGTCGATATTGCCCCAAGCAGATCTGTTTCTGAGCAGGAGATTCGTTACGCGGTAAAGGCTGTAAGGCGAGTTACGAATTACATGCAAGATAATTATGGAGAAATTTTAACCAATAACGTTCGTATATATCTCCATCGCAAAGGAGATGCTGTTTCAAGTGCGTTTGAGGGAAATGTTGATAGTAATGACGAAGGCGGACAGGCTGTCCTAGGACAAATCAGCATAAATCTTCCTGAAAATGCCAACGAATATTACATAACGTTTATTATTTCACATGAAATGGTTCATCAATATCAAATGATGGATACAGGGGTTAATACATTAAACAGAAATCTTTGGTTTGTCGAAGGTATGGCTGATTTGATTGGAACTCGTGTTGCGAATGAAGTTGACGCCTCTATGTTTAATCGGTTTGTAGAGAATGCTTTTTCACAAACAAAAAAACACCCAATTGGATTATATAGCATTACGACGCGTGATGGCTGGAAAAAGAATTATGAAAAAGGTGAAAAGACCTATGCCAAGGCTGATTTAGCTTTAATATATCTTACAACCAGATTCCCTGATAGCTATATGTTTAAATACATGTTTGCTTTGGCTGACAGCTCTCCCGAAGAAGCTTTACAGAGCGTGTATGGAATCAATTCAATGGCTGATTTGGAAATTGAATTGGAAGGTTTGCGAAGAATGCGTTATACAAAATAAAAAAAGAGGCGGTTGTTAGCCTCTTTTTTGTTTTTCAAATAGCTTTTATGATTTCGATAATGAAATCGTTTGATGAAAATTCTGGCAGGTTGTTGAAATCTACTTTTTTGCCGGGTTCTTCTGGAAACTTTATTGAGTATTTTATCTTATGGTTTTTCTCCATAATTGACATAAGAGGATCAATTGTTGAGACCGAATATCCTTCATTGGCTAACCTTTCAAGAACGTCTTTTTTAGGTCGAATAAAGAGATATGTTTCTCCGGGCACCAGAACATCTGGGAAGGGGCGATTCGTCATATACGCACCATTTTTACGTAAAAAATCGCCAATCAAAACACTTGGAACATTCATCGGTTGCCAATCTACAAGCTGTTTAAAAACATTGTCATTTACAGAAATAAGTTCTGACTCGTACTTTTCTGCATAGACATCTCTTGGGGATGTGTTAAATACAATTG
>ERZ772921.253-NODE-253-length-33575-cov-3.670137_pt1 | contig 33575 bp, 47 predicted proteins | sample MGYA00512117_ERZ772921 | MGnify/ENA primary metagenome ERZ772921 (study PRJEB29015, sample SAMEA2737944) | human oral metagenome | biome: human oral; feature: human-associated habitat; material: dental | place: China | collected 2150 ...
GAGAGAGGGGGATTCGAACCCCCGTGCCGGTATTCGCCGGCAACATGATTTCCAAAAATATCATATAACCATAAAATACGATAAAATCTACAAATGTTTATGTATAGATGCGTATATTTTTATGCAAAAAATGATAAAGTGTCGTCAGAAGTGTCGTCACAAGATTAAAAAGAGCGATAGTGATATCGCTCTTTTTATTTTATCTACCGTTCTCATTTCTTTCTCTCAATTTTTTCAAAAAGTCTTTCACCTTTTCACATTCTTCGTCGGTCATCCTGACAGACCGTGTTCTGGCGCCCGGCGGCAGTGTTCTTTTAGCGCCGGACCCCTTACGGCGCCCGCCCCAGTTCGCACTGAATTTTTTATTTTCCGCCATTAACCCCAGTCCTCCTCTCCGTGACTGCTTATTAATTCGTCTCGGCGTGCAGATTCTTTTTCTATCATGTCGATTATCTCCGCAGGTGTGTTTTCCGGAAGTCCTATCGCGGGTAAACGAGTTTCCCGGTCGTCTGGATTAAAAGATTGTACATTGAGAAACATATGATCGCTGCTCGGTGAAGTGTCTTCTGCAGCTATAACTCCGAGTATAAGATATCGTTTCTCTCCTACATTTAATACATAATCGCCCGGATTTCCGATGTATGTTTTTTCGTGCCAGTTTGATTTGAGTTCAACTCTTTCTTTTAGAGTTTCGAATGTTGTAACCGATCTGCGGTTAACATCTTCTTTCACATCTTTCCATTTTTCATAAGCGCTTATGTATTCATTTATTCTTTTCCGGAAGCTGGCATAAAACTCATCTGTCGGTTCTACATATTCACAATTAAATTTTTCAGCAAGTTCTTTTACCGTTGAATATTCAATTCTGATGAATTTAACCGGTATATTTTCACGACCGCAAAGTTCCGGCACCGTATCTTTCTTTGCATAAGTATCGAGCCACCCTTTTGGAACATTTACGTAGTCCCAATTTTTCTCGTCGAAAAATCTCATGGTTAATCCGCGAGTGTTGTACATTCCGTCTTCTTCTTTTTTTACGACCTGATCTAACTCCATCTGCCACCCGCTGTAATGTTCATACCTTTCCAGCGGTAATGGTTTGTATCCTTCCGGGAGCTCGACCAGTATACAGTCGAACGCCCCGCCAATCGGTCGGAAGAATGTGAATATCATTCTTCCGTTAAAGTTCCCGTGATGATCACTCTCATACGGAAATTTGTCATAGTTTCTATACATTCTTACTTTCATTTTTCTTTCTCCCCTCTTAGTACAAATCATCTGTGGCGATTGCCCACAAATCCGCATCTGATGTTTCTTCGTCTGCGTTCGCAATTCCGCAGCGGGTATATCTGTTCCCGCTTAGCTCGTACATTTCATATCCGCGGTCTACTCTTTCAAATTTTATTGTCCGGTTTCCATCTGTTAAAATTCTTCCGCCTTCTTCGATTCCGATGTTTCTAATCATTTTGTTTTACTCCTTGTTTTTAACTCTTGTCCTTTCTTGATTATAGTATATTATAATCAAGTTGATTTGTCAATACTTTTTCAAGTTGTTTGTTATAAATTATCTTTATATCATGCAATAAAAAACAGGGCGGTTTCCCGCCCCACATTAACTTGCTTTGCAGACCCATATCCGAAATGCCAGCATCGCATAATGAACGTTTTTTACATCGTGAATCTTCCATCCTAAATATATCCGCCATCGGTATTTTGTGTTCAGGATCCGCATGGAATTATATATTTTCCAGTATTTTAAATCCCGCGTAACAAGTATATTCCTCTCAAATTCTCCCGCCTTATAGTCATCAATAACCACAATATCGTCCGGATTAATTGTCGCTCCAAACAAAGTTAAAGCGAAACCGTAAGCACAATTTCTTGATAGCCAAAAGACACGGCAGCAATACCGCTTAAATCTGTCAATTAGCGGCAACGGTGCAATGTTGATTGACCGTTTTATTATTCGTCCGTAGTCCGGATCATATCGATTTTCTGTCCAGTAATATTTATAGAAATCATACCGCATCCAGTCTGGTACATACTTTGTCACACAATCTTCGCTGTCACAAGAATCGTCCCACGTTTGCCAAAGACAAAACAATCCGGGTAGCTCACCGTTTTCATCGGCAAACAATACCACAATCGGATTGGTGATATAGCATATGACCATACAGATTAACTGTAGCGGCGCATATAAAAACCATCTCATATAATCCTCCTTAAAAAGAAAAGAACCCTGATGTAATTTCTGCATCAAGACTCTTTCCGGTCCGCATAGATTAAATTTAGAATCACATCCTGGAGATTGCCTCTCCCACGGCTACCACACTGATAACAATCCAGAAATTTCGCTGCCTTGTTTTAATCTTTACTTTCCGTTCCGCCTCGCGCTCGTACTCGTTGAATAATTCTCTGGTTTTCTTCAATGAGTTCTCTGTCACTTCGTTCGATTTCTTTAATTTCTTTATTTGTTCGTTTGCTATCTGCAATTCGTTTTCTGCTTTCGCCGATTTCATCTCGGCTTCGTTCAATTGCTTCTCCTGTTCTATTAATAATTTGTCTTTCTTTTCGCTGTTCACTTTCTGCATTTGAGAGTTCATTTCTAACTGCGTCAGCTCCGTTTCGGAGATCGTGTACTGTACTTCTGCCCGCGCAGACGAACCAGATAATAACGGCGACAACCACAGCGACAGCAAGACCGCCGATAAAATAAGCCCTTTTTTGATTTTCCACATTTATACCTCCAGATTCATTACATATTCATACGTTGCGTCAGCTCTATTTGCATAACCTTCGGCATATTCTTCACAACAGGCAGCGTATGCGTATTGCTCTCTGAATAATTCATAGATTACATTGATATCCCGCAAGTCATAGCCTCTGTTTTGCCGGCGCATCAAGAAGTTTCTTACGACAGTTTCAGATGTCGGGCACCACATCCCGGCATAGATTGTGCATCTTGTATCGTCAAGATCCGGGACTTCCCAGAGTGTTTCTACATAGTCCTCGCAGTCTTCGGCAAGCATATCGAGCTGTGCTTGCTGTCCTTCATCACTCATCAAGAGTTCTTTCAAGTCTTGGATAGCATAAGAGTATTTCAAGTCATAATAACTGCGATATGCATAGTGCGCTCCGCCGGAAATGCTTTCTAATAGTCTGTTAGCCCTTTCTCCTTCCCATTGAGAACAGCCAATCGATGGGTAATCGCCTGCGGTGGAGCAAGAGACGGAACCGTAGTCTCCCTCAATCCCTGTTTCAATTATCCCTGTCGCTATCGCCCTTGCCAGTTCTTCTTTCGTCATTTTTTTCTCCTTTCACGAAAAAGAACGGTGGTTTCCCATCGTCCTTTTCGAATACATCAGGTATTTGATTCCCGTCTTTGTCTACAAACATCTTACCGATTCCGACTATACCGCCGACGGCTCCTGCGGACAGAAGCATTGTAATGAATAGTCTTAGTTCCGGCTCATTTCCTTTTCCCGTAATCAACCAATCAGCAATTGTCATTAGAATGTAGAGAAGAATACAGAAGATACATATTACCGCATAGAGTGTTGCCCAGTATAGCAGCGGTGCGTTTAATTTCCGGAAGTAGCTTTTGGCTTTTCTCCAGAGTGATTTTAATTTTTTAAACATATCACACCGCCCTTCCGATTAATGCAATAACTACAGAAATAATTGTTGAAATCAAGCCAGCAACTTTATAAATGTTGTCAATTCTGTTATGAGCTGATGCCGCGTTTTGTTCAGAGCGTGCCTGCGCAATTTGAAGCGCGGTAATTTCGGGGAGCATTCTAACGAGCATGTCAAGTTTCTCTTCCATTTTTGCCATCCGTTCTACAAATTGCATTGTTATTTTTTCTCCGTCATTTTTTTCCATCGTGCACCACCTTATTTGATACGTTTCCAAAAATGTACTTTGTACGCCGGCGGCTGTACTGTGCTTGAGTTTCCGTAAATATTGTTTGATTTTGACGCGTCAAGATTGATTGATCCAAAAGGTTTACCGCCGCTTCCTTTAGCAATTGCACCACTTGAATCATTCGGATCTTCTACTACTTTTGTTATAAATGCTCCGTTTTCTTTATCCCATGTGATTCCGTCTCCGCTATCGAGAGGACGGAGCCATACTTTACCGGTAATGTTCGGCAATCCTGCTTCTATTGTTTGTCCCGCGCCGATTGATGTACCTTGTAATACTCTATCCTGTGCGATTTCTTCCCATTGTGCTAATCCATCTGCCTCACCCGGCTTTAATGCGTCGTCCGTTGCTGTTGTAACGACTATGCCGACTGGATAAAGTATATCTATCATTGCTTTCATTCTTTTGTCTACTACTCTGAATTTCGCGCTGCCATCATTAACTTCTCCCCATCCTGACACAGTTGACAAATTAGGTTCGGTATTGCCGGTAGTTCCTGCCTGCGTGCATTCAAGATACGCCCACGATGGCAGTTTTGTAGAGTAGACGATTTCGCCGACTTTATAATAAGTATTTCTTTGCAATAAGTTTAACAATGTTCCGAGAGTTTTTGGGGAAACGATTTTTCTACTCTCTGTTCCAAAATTTACCTCTTCTTGTGTTGCATAAGATAAGGCCGCAGCAGAATTAGCGGCAGATTTCTCACTCGCTTTTGCATTTAATTCAGATGATTTGGCTTCAGAGGCGCTCTGTGTTGCTTTATTTTTTGCATCAATAGCATTAGATTCGCTATTTGCCGCTGAAGAAGCGCTACTTGAAGCATTATTTGATGCTGTTACAGCTTTATCTGCACTCTCTTTAGCAGAATTCATACTTTGTTCTGCCTTTTTCATACTTGAAGCTGCCGATGCACTATTTTGTGCAGCTGTATTGGAACTATTTATTGTATTATTCATATATTCGGCAGCTTGATCCGCACTCGCTTCAGCGGCATTCATGCTTTGTTCTGCTGCACTGGCACTCTCTTTAGCAGAAGTCATACTTTGCGCCGCATAACTGGCGCTGGATGCTGCAGCAGCCTTGCTCGTCATCGCGTTAGCAGCACTTATTGCTGCATTCTTTTCGTGCGAATCTGCCAATTCTTCATCCCAGACAATAGTTGAATCTTTAAATTTGCTTCCCCCTTTAGCACCAACATATAATCTATATTTGCCTGATGGCTTTTTTGCAATAATAAGCTCTCCCTCTCGGAGCATTGGATTTACTGATTTCCACGTTTCTTCATCAGCTGTGGAAAACTGAATTCTTGCATTACTTGTTGCCATTTACTTTTATCCTCCTATGCAGTACGAACCCAAATGTAAGCAGCTATATATTTTGGTCGAATATCCCATTCTTTGTCATTTCCTGTAGAATTGACAGATACAGTATGATTATGATTTCCGACAAATGAAGTCTCTCCAGACCAGGTTCTGGATGCGTCAAATGTAGCAAACCCTATGTCGTGCCACCTATTATGCTCGTCAAAATCTGCCCCCTCAATATTTTTGATATTGGATCCACCTGGTTCCGCGTCAAATGCTCCTGTTATATACGAGTTCCATCTCCCGTTATGCGTAGGAAGAGCCAGCGTCCCGGTTATGTTCATAGTTCCACGCGAGTGCGAGTGCCCTCCGGCATACGCAGAGGATGCGTCATGAACATGCGCGGGCATTTCTTGTACTGTGTTTATATGGGTGTTACTACCTCCGGTACTATTAACTGGAGTATCATCGCCAGCACTCATAACAAATGTTTTGGACTCGAGCAGCTCCCAGGTTGTATTTTTATATTTTTTAGACGGATTATCTGGATTTTTTGTAATAATAAAATCTCCTACACGCGGATATGTCATCTTTCGGATTTCTTCAATAACCTCTGTCAGGTCGATATTGCCTGATTCATCCGGTTTAACCCCGTTAACCGAACCGGCAAAAGATTTTCTCAGGTTTGATACAAGCCCTGAATAATCGGAATCCAATGCATCGAATCCTGCTTGCACAATAACCTGTGCAAGCGCTGCTACCATAACGGTCGCCTGCTTATACAATTTATTGTGCATTTTAGGTTCAGCAATTCCCGGGACGACACCGTATATGCGCTGTGTGTCCGCATTATAGACGACGTCGGATTGTACATCTTTATCAGCCGCCCCTTCGGCGAATACTTTAAAATTTGACCGTGCCATTATTAACCTCCTTCATGCACTTGCAGCCAATGAGATTTATAGCCGCTGTAATTAATGTTATTGTAATCATAAGCAAATATCGGAAGACCGTCTGTGTCAATAAATGACAGCGTATTAATCCTTACACCTTCCGGCTTCGGAATAATATATCCGTGAACAATAAGCTCTTGCATCAGTTTTGAATAATTCCCGAGCAAAACAATATTAAAACTCATGTCTTGAAGATCCTGTATCTGCAGCCCTTGATTATCCGGGAACAAATTATCCCACATCTCATACAAGTCAAGAACATTACCCTTCCAAACATTTTGTATAATCCGCGATTTAATCATAATTCGATATATATCGTCAGTGACGAGCGGCATGTCATCCATGTTACCAGGAGCAAAGTCCTGTATAATATTTGTGTCAGCCAATTTTGATGGAACAGGCGTTTTATACATTGTATATTTAGATTCCACTCCTGTATCTTGTGATAATTCAAGAGGTGTAGGACATATGATTTCGCCGCGTGCCGTAGGTGACGGTTCAAACTTCAAGGATCGTGATACACCGACGCAAGCTCCCAAAACATCCAACTGATCAGCTTCCGCCACATCGACATCAAACATATCCACCATTTTCAAGATGGATATATCCAGCTCACGTCCATAGCTCGCCATTTTTCGAACCATTTCATTAAAACGGGGAGATCCACGGTATTCGGATGTTATCAGTTTCCGATAATATTCCGTATCATGCGTTATCATACCGTCACCTCGATATTGTCATAATTAGGACGTGCCACCTCTTTGTAAGTAATATCCACATCTCCATTCAAAAGAGATTGTTTACTTCTTCCGATCGTCATAGAAGATATACCGAACACCGGACGGGTAATATCAGGATTGCAAGCCATAATGGCTCCCGTGAGCATTGAGATGGATACGTCACGACCTATCTCAAGAGAAGAAATATAATTATAGATTGCGGTTTTAACGGTAGAAGACAAACTTGATACATATCCTGTATACTTCTTCAATTTCAGGTTGATGTAGATGTCAACATAAGACGGCCGATAAAAACGAACTTTATTTACATAATCATTCCGATCTATAATACTGACCTCTTTATCGCCGTTTGTATAACACCCAATCCCTTTATGATATAGAATCGCTTTTGCAATATCCATATCCAATCCGCCTTCTACCACGCAGGTAATAGAGTGTGGAGGTAATCCATGAGGGTTGTTCTCGGGATCTACAACACTTACATTTGTGTCATTCTCGTACACAGCTACTCTTGCAATGTTTTTTAGTGCCATGATTGCTCCGTGTGTACCTTCAAGCATTGTTTGAGACGGATTAGATACAGAAATAGTTTGTCTTTGACGAAGTTCCGCATCTGTTTCTACTGCATTACCGGGAATAGCTGCCACGTGATTTGTGACAGATTTCCAACCGTAAGTAGGAGCGTTTATTTTATCTATATCTCCCGGCTCGGCGGAAACTGCCCCTACCTTTTGACATGTAACAGTAGAGATGACTGTTCCGCCACTTCCGATAATGACCGATGATGGCAAATTCCAGATAAGACCTGTTTTATCTACTACCGAACCGTTTTTTATTTCTGCAAAAGGAATCCCGGTAAGTGTGACTTGACAAGTAGAATACCCGGGTGCTTTACGTGCAATACCGTTCAGTTTCACAACAGAATCCAACGCCGCTCCAATGGCTGTTGCAGGAGATCTTGCATTGTAAGCATATTGAACGGCTTGATAAGAATCTGAAATCTTAAGTGCCAGAGTAGAAATAAACTGGTAGTCGGCGCTGTCATTTTCGAGATAGATATCATTGCCATATATCTTTTTCATTTGCACAATAATATCGTCACGTATATCGGCATACGTCGGTATGTGCAAACCGGACGCATCCACATAAGGTGTAAAATAACTCATCCTTCCGCCTCATTTCTTATATTTGAAATTACAAGGGATCCGTATAATGTTTCTACAGCGCATCGGAAAGTGTAATGCCTGTTTTCAAAAGAAGATTCATAGCCGAGAATAGACAGCACACCGGTTGTACCTTGTATCCGCTCGCGAAAAATAAAATCGACGGCTTTTATATTGCTTGGTTGCCCGGAGCTGGCCATGATTTTTTCCCATAGCGGTAATCCATCTTCCAGATCTTCCCACCACTCTCGATACAATAAAAGAAGGCGGGTCTTGATGGCCTGTGCCACTGCGTCCACACCCTCCAAATACGCATGCTTCCCGTGTCCAAAAATATAATCGCCGTTATCATCAAGCTGCCGGTAAATCATGCTTAACCTCCTATAAATACATTTGAGGAGCCTTCCGCAACAGCCCCTCCGCACGACACAGGATCACCTATGCGCCCTGCGGGTTTTCCGTTGATAAATACAGAAGAACTCCCACTTGCTATCTTGCCCACATGAGAAGAATGAATATGGCAGCCATGAGGAGCGTAAGAATCGCCTACACGCCCCGCCGCCCGTCCGTTAATAAAAACATTCGGGGAACCTGTCACAAGCGCCACGGGCGGGCAGCTGTCATGCCCGGTATTTAAATCCCCTATTCTGGTTGCCTTACCCATTGATATTCCCCCTTGGTTCATTGATATCTATCCTTGCCCCCTTAATCTTGATATTCCCCGCTGCCACGATATTAATATCATTTCCGGCAAGTTCAATGTAAGAAGAACCGCTCTCTGTACGAAGCTGCGCCGATGAAGTGCTGTAATTCGGAATAGTCCGCGGCTGCGACCATGGTCCCGGGATACAGTAACCGTCTGAAAGATCGTGTCTCCTGCAGTCAATTTGATTCTGAACACCACCGGACTGCCACCAAGCGTCCATGCAATTGTCACCGAAAATAACAAGACATTCATCTCCGGGCTTTATCGGCATAGTCAGTACATAACCGCCTGCACGGGGGAACACAACAGGAACATCTACAAGCTGCGGAAGATCTTCCCACGTCTCCACGCCATCATTATTTCTTTTTTCACGAATGGACAGCTGTACGGTAACCGTTTGTTCCGCCGAATTAAAAGATTGAATAATGCCGGGAGCCGCCACGCGCAGGTTGATTTCACGCTGCCTAAGTTCATTATCACTGTTTACACGAGTAGACGGACTTCTTTCAGTTAACGGAATCATCTTTACACCCCCATCCCGTTTGTGCCGGAATCACCGAGAAGAGCAGGAAGTGCACCTTTGCCGTATCGAGATATCCCGATAACTTCTGTGTACCAGTCATTTCCCCGCGTGTCTCCTCTGTGTGTAATTTCTATTGCCTGGTAAATCCAATCGTCGTCAAGAGGTGCTTGCCTTTGCCCGGGCATGACGCTTACCTCATTAATTTCTACATTTTTTAACTGGATCATGGACCCCAGATGGATGGCCGGGTTCAAAAGCAATTTAAATGACACACCGTCCTGCGTCTGCTGAGGTGTGCCTATAAGACCGTTGTTCGGTGTGACAACAAGTGCTTCATCTTTCGCTACATCCTGCAGCCGCACCACATTTAACCGTCCGTCTTCAATGTAGTAATCAGCGCTGTTCCCCCGGCAAACATCCTGTACATAATCATAGGGGCGACCATAAAAGACCTTTCCCCGAGGCAGGGTCTGCGGAGAAAGCCCGTCGCTCACTGTATTAATCGGCGTTTTTACTTCGCTGTCATTGCAAACGGTTTCCACAACCTTACGCATATTCAGACCGCGGTTTACGGTCTTTGATATGTGATTCAAATTCAGCGGGGCGTCACCGTCAATAGCGGTCAATGTCAATATATAGTCCACATTTGATTCTTTGCTTCGTGACGGATATATAATCCTGCCGTCAAATATTTTTCCGTACTGTAGCGGAACCGTTTCCGTCTGTACGGTTCCATCAGCATTAGTAACATCTTTTTCCGCGGTACCGTCATAGCCGGCCTCAATGATTAGCCTGTCACCTTCACGGATTAATTTGTTTTCGGTAGCAGCAGTCAGATTATAGATTTTGCAGACAGCATAAAAACCGCCTTTCCCTCGTTTTTTATGGATTTCAAAAGTACAGTGGAGTTCGGATACGTTCAGTGCTTCCTCTTCGCTCGGATTGTCTTTTGTAGCCGGTTTACTTACAAGAATCCGCCAGCGGCGTCCCCATAATTGACCATTCATGAGTGATCACCCCATACAAGAGCAAAGACAGATCCAAGTGTTGTGTTGTCCGGCATCATCAATTCCGTATCCGTCGTTGGTATAACATACGCTTCACCGATATTTAAATATCCGAATTGCCCCAAAAGATTAACTCCAAGTACAAGCGGAAGCGTATCTATCAGCGTCTTTCCGGTGCTGTTGTCTATAATCTCCGCCGTCCAGTCCGAGCAAAGGTCGTTATAGCGGAGTTTGAGCTTGATATTGATATTCCGCCTGTTTTTCAGTGTCAGCTTAAATTCCTGCTCGGAATACGGCTGATTTGTCAGCGGTACAATGCAGTAACTCATACTTTATCTTTCAGCCCCTTTTCTCCATCGTCCATAATTTCAGATATAACCGACCCTTGTTCTTCCACTTGTATTTCACCGCGACGGTTAGCTCCACCGCTTGTCCAATTCCTGGCGCTGACCTTTTCAGTAGAAACAGTAGCCGTTATGATTTGCTGCAAATGAACCGACGCTTTGAGTCCGCCAAGTGTTTTACTGTCATCGCTTACATGAATACTTTGAATGACCATATTCTGGTACCTGTCGAGACGGGTCAGTACATCTATCGGTATCCTCGACTTCTGTAGATCACGAAGTGCACGGTAAGCGGAAACGCCTTTTTCTCCGGCATTATGCCACTGACCGTGCACCATGGAATCCATAGCGTCTGACATAGCAATTTCCATTGTGATTGTCACGGGGTTCTCATACATGTGATCCGACATATTTGCGCCAGATTGCACGGGGTGAGAAGTAACAGTAGACGTATGATCTGTATCGACACTAATGATGGCGTCAAAAAAGAGACCGCCTATATTTGTTTTGCAATATACAAGATCTTCTGTTCCCAAAAAAGAAGAATTCCACTGCGGCGGCCGGTATCCTCCATAAGCGGAAAATCCATATTGGGAAAGATCAGGGATACAAGATGTTCCGCCTATTAATGCAGAGGTAATATTACCAATCCCCTCGATATTCAGCAGGCTCATACAATCGACCCCCTCCCCATTCTCGTACTGAATGCCTTATAAGCCGCTTCACCTATTTCATCTTCAGATGCATTTGTTTTAGCTACATTTACAATAATATCTCCGATAGAAACTGTACTATTAGATACATTGGAAACGCCGCCATATGCACCGGTCCCTGAAGCTGCGGCTTGCGCTGACATTCCTTGCTCTGCATAACCGCCACTATACAGCTGGTCGGCATAACTTCCGGAGAAAGAGCCGCCACCTGCAAATCCCATCATGCCGGACCCGATCCGGTAACCGGAACTTGCACCGCTGGATTCTCCTCCGGAACTCTTGAAATAATCATCCAGCGAAGTGTCAAAATTCATATCCCATCCGGAATCAGACCCGCCCGTTCTTATATATCCGGATATATTTCCATATCCGAAATCAGACAGATCGCCATGAACAGGTTTTCCGAGAGAAGAAGAGTTCCCGAAATATCCGCCGTTTCCATCATAGACCACGACATGATCATAGGGGCCTTCTCCTCCTGTCTCAACGACAACGATATCTCCAGCCTGCATGCCGTCTACTCCTGCATGCCAGCGCCCCTGCGCCTTAGCAGAATCAACCCAAGTCGGCACCCATAGACTATCCCCCATGTTCTGAAAATATTCATCATTAGCACCGACTGCCTGTTTTACAAAATAAGTACAGCCGTTTTCGTTTCCAAGGAAATCACTGGTCGGATTATCTGTAATATTGGCCGCACGGGAAACTATATCACCGCCGCCAAAAGGAGATCCGAAAGGATTTCCGAAAGCGTCACCGAAAGCAGATGCGGCACCACGAACATCTCCATTTTGTAATCTCCCGACGCCTTCGGTCATTTTTGAAACAAATTTCATTACCTTGGGCGTTGCATCATCCAAGAATTTAAGCAGTTTCTTTACGATGATATCGCACATGTCAGCAGTCCATGCCAGACCTTTTTTTATTACTTGGAAAAACTTATTAACCTTGTCATTGTTCAGGAAATCCAGCAGCTTCCTCCACATCGGAGCCAACGTGCGTGAAGATTTCTTCCCCTCAACAAAGTACATGAAGTCCTGCATCAGGAGAAGCGCGCCGCCGATAGCAGCAATAAAAAGACCGAAGGGGCCGCTCATAATAGCAGCGCCGACCATTGCAAATATAGCTGCCCATTTTCTTACGTTAGCAGGTAAGCTCTCTATGAAGTTATAGATGGATCCGAATATAGCCTTTAGCACTTTAACAGCTGAAATACCGATACTTACTATCTGCGCTAAAATTTTGGCTATTTTTCGAGCAATTTCCGGCATGTTTTTCCCGAGCTTATCATTCAGCCACTGGATAAATTGCTGAAACTCCTTGATATACGGCTGGAGATACTTAATTAGGTAATAATCGATCCATTCTTTCAGCATTTTCAGCTTGACCTGCAGAGACTGTACATCATAGCCGATTTCACGGATCCACTGCAGCTGGTTATCCGCATCCACCGGGGTGGCCAGTTCGTTCATTTCATTCCGGAGGCGGAAAAACTGTTCCCGGAGTTCGGGGATCCATGCGATATCTTCCTGCGATACGCCCATGACCTTCATGGTTGTAGAAAGTGCCTTAGCAGAATCCTTTGTGATCCACATTTGAGACGCCAGCTTCTTGTACTCCACGTCCGCTGCGGCCACATTTTTGATTGTGTTGTAGGCAGCCTTCCCAACTCCGACAATCGCGGCAGCAACAGCAATAATAGGAGCCGCTCCTTTAATAGCATTAATCGATTTTCCCAGCTGGCTAATGGCCATCATGGCAGAATTAAAGCTGCCGGTATCTATATCAGCGCCAATGCCGACAAGATATTCTTCTATTACATTTCCTGCCACTTGTTAACTCCTTTCTGCAGCGTCTCTGGCACGGGCTGCGTTTTCTGCTTTCACAAAGATGATTTCATGGGCGTCAAGCAAATCATCGAAATCATAAGTGCCATCAAACACTTCATGCTGTCGCCACATTCCAGCCACCACAGGGGCATAGGCAAAACTATCGACAGTTGGATAATCCATTGGTGTAAATTTTAGGATTTCTGTTCCGATTCGGCCGGAATCAGGCCGGCCCCTCCGAAAAAACCCCCGACGTTGAATAAGAACGCTCTTACTGTAAGTGCAATCACCGCTCCAGCGTCATATGCCAAATCTTCAATAGCAAAGCTTCCATCCTCTTTCAAAATAGGTTCCGGAAGAAGCTGTCCGCCCACGTCATTCATTTTCACCACTGTTTTCAAAAGCATTGTTTGTATTTCCTCAAATTCATGACGGGGAACGGCCGGCAGTACCTTTGATATAGATTCCACCGATATATTTCCGTTGTTTTTCCCTTTTCCCATGAGAGGGGCTACAATCCCCGCAGATTTAAATGCAATGTAGGACGCGGACCGCGCGTCCAATTTGGAAAGGCGGTATTTACTACCGCCTACCTCTATGATCTGGGTTTTCTGTTTAGGTTCCATTTATTTCCTCCTAAAGTTACACCAAGTTACACCGGATTATTTACAATGTCGGCACACATAAGTGTCCACGTGACACGCTGCCCTTGTGATTGGTACGGAACATCGGCTTCTTTTTGCGGAGATACGCCGCTGCAGACATGAGAACCGCCGGTGCTCGTATTTTTGAGGAGCATAGATGTACCCGCCCACTGCGAAGTAGGAGCTGACCAATGTGCCTGAAACCATTTCATAAGCCATAGATGAAGCGGAGACGTCTGCTGTGTTTCGATGGTCACCGTGCCGTTATTCCCCGCTATTTTTGAGATCATAACAGAGCCGTCGGCAGCAATATCATGTGACGTGCGTTCCGTAGCTTTTGATACAGAAACGGAACCAACACCGTTTCCGGTAAAAATAAAATCTCCAACCACATCAGAGTGGATGGAGCCGACCAGATCGGTAAAACTATAAGTTGTTTGTGCCATAATTCATCCTCCTTTTACCGATTGACATAAACGTCGATTGTAACAAACTCAATAGCGCCCGCCAGTTTTACGCATACATAAATCGGTGGCGCTTTTCTTGCGTCACGGTCAGCCTGAGGCTGTGAATCAATAGGTTCACTCTGTACAAGATAACCGCTTGCCAGATAATCTCCGTTTTCAAGATTTAGCACTTCACCGCCATTCCATTTACCCGGAGCAATGAATCCGGTATTGACATACTTATTGCAGGCTATATTAATAACATTCACAATAGACGCAACGCCGCCCTCTGTTTGCGGTACCTTACGCGTAGATGTGAGTAGATCCATGACATTGAGCATGATATCATTCTTCAGCATGTCAATATTGAGTATCTCGTCAAAAGACGTGCCGTCCGCCATGCATCCCTGCTGCAGAATGTTATATTCTTCAGCGCGGCAGACATAAACATTACCGTTATTTCCTGCGGCCGTCATAGATCCGCAGATAAATGTCACTTGGGCTTCTGTGAGATTATCCGGTGTCACGCCGGGGAGACGCTTATAAGCGAGAGTATAAGAAGAATTGTTTGTTCCCCTATTCGCTCCCATCGCATATCCCATAACGGCTGCCACTGCATCTGGAGTATCTCCCTGTGCGCAATACAGACCAAAAGAACGACGATAGGATTTCTTCTTTAGCTTTTCAAAAATCCCCGTCTTTTCCTCTCCGGCATCTTCTTGCGAATTGGATAAGTTGTTTTTGCTTGAAGTCGTATAAGCAAGAAGCGTATCGGGCTGTGCATTTTCTACCCAATCTGCCAAGGCTTCAATTTCTTTATCTGTCGCACCAAGAGGAATTAGCACATACCATTCTCCATTAGCCGCACGGCAGGCTTGTGCTGCAGCCAGTTTATCCTTGTCCTTGGTTACCTGAACACCGACCGCAAGACGAGACGGAGCAAGTGTCGCAGAAAAATATAGCTTGGCCGCTTTATATTCTGCGCTGTCCGGTTTAAACCCGTCTTCAATCAACGCATCAGCGCTTGTGTAAATACGCACCCGTTCTGATTCGGGAATGACATTGCTTTTCCCGAGAATAAGTGCCATATTGAATCCTTTTCTCTTGGCTGCCTTGGCCGCCAGGTTGACCTGGATATCAATGATTGTTTTCAGTGATAATTTCGCCATTTACAGAATCACCCTTTCTTTATCGTAATACCGCCGCCATAAAGAATGACATCGGAAGTACCGGAACGGTTCGCGTCCACTTTCTTAACAGGAACTTCTTTGATACTTTTAATGTTTTCTTCGAACAGCAGCTGATTGTTGAACCGGAGTGTAAGGTCGGTTCGTTCAAACCACATATTGTGAAAAAGCTCCGGTACATATTGGGGTGTATCAGAGCTGGGAATGATAAATATATTTGCAGAACGGAGCACAGAAGAACCGTCAAGAAACGTATGCCGAAGATGTACCAAACGATCATAACCATTGGGGCCGTATGCGGTAAAAATAACCTGCAGTACCCGGGTCGCATAATGCTCCCGCAGCAAGTCTTCTCCGTCATCTTTCCAAAGTTCATGTATTGGCTGCGACACATCGCCACCGTTCGCGTCCATGATGGTAATAAAGACAACATCCTCTTCCATCGTCCAATCAGGATTACCGAGCGGCGGATAGGTCATACGCACCGGTGGCTTTATCTTCTTGTATGCTTTGTCATGATCATATCCAAGCGCCGTCATAGTCGCGCGATAAAACGCCGTTTTTAGAGCTCGCATAGTCTGAACAGGCATTTATACCATCTCCCCGGAGAGACGAGTACATATTCCGCGATAAAATCCATAATCCTTATCCGGGAAAACGGCTACAATCTGATACTTTTCGTTATTCCAGACAAGAACATCTGAAAAGCCGTTTTCTTCAAGCTGCCCTGTTACATAAATCGGTTCAGTGGAAAGAATTTTCATGGCCCCAGTCTGCCGGTTCCCTTCTGGAACTTTCTGCAGATCTCTTTCGGTTGCTACAGTAATAATCCCATGGAACTGGAGTGTAGACGGAGTTCCATTCTTAATGAATTCTCCATTTTCCCATATGCCAAATGAACGTAGAATGGTATAATCCTGCGACAATCGAGAGGAATGAATCACGCTTGACAAATTAATCATTGGCTATTCCTCCCTCACAACGTAAACAATGGAATCTCTCAATTCTCCGCTGTCAACAAGCGGCTTATCGCTCCCTTTTAGTTTCACCGTTTTGTGATCATTAAGTGGCCACCTATTGCGCGGATCCTTAAACCACGCCCGGCATGCATTTTGTGCTGTTATTCCCGTGCTTGTAATAGCTCGTTCCATCGCGTCCGCATTCCCGTCGGCCGTGGCCTTGATTATTTTAGAGAACTGCAGCGCTATTTTTTCTTTGTTTGCCTTGATAGCTGGTTCTAAAACAGGACGAGGCGGAGAATGCCAAAGAGGGGAACCGTGGGACTGAATATACAGAGAGAAAGCCTCGCTGTATTTAAGCCCCCTGTCCATCCCTTCCTGCATTTCTTTTCGCATGGCCTTTCTTCTTGTTCCATGGGTGTGGATGTAGAGAAGCTCTGCATTATTAATACCTTCTTCCTTTCGGCTTGATGTCTGCTGTGGTATGCCAACCTGAATCTGCCTTTTCTGCAAGCCTTGTAACCTTTTAACGAGCCCGGCAAATCCGCCATTGTACTCGTTATGCTCAACTTTACCTTTTGAGTTCAACATACATACATCCCGCCTTTGCCGACCATTTTGGCCAGTGTTGCAAACTGCACACCGAAGGTTGTTAATTTGAACCCTGCCCATCCGTTCAAGTCCTGTGTCAATGCCGACAAATCCATAGAATGGGAAACACCGTCCGCACTTTCGCTTGTAACGACGCCTGCCGTGGCAGCGGCAGAAAGAACAGAGGAAGCAGACGCTCCCTCTGGCTGCAAACTCTGAAGATAAAGGGAGCAAAAATGAGCAATAAAAAGGCCTATGGCATGTTTCCACATGGAATGATACCGACCGCTGCTAACACATGCGTTCCCAAGTTCCACATACATATCCAGAGCCGCGTCAGGGATTAAATCCTTGAATTGCGGATACAAAGACAGAAAATCCACCTTAGAATATGCCGGATTATCTCCATGCTTGATATTAGACGCCTGTCCTATAATGCCTATCACGATTTTTACCCCCTTTCTTATTTGCTTTTGGTTCTTCTTGTCGTTTTCGGTTTTACTTCGGATTCCGGTTCAACTTCAACATTGGATTCAGCGTCTTCATCTTCCTCTGATTCTGTTTCTCCGGAATTTTCATCAGGATCTGCAGGTTCGGATTCAGAAGCAGGAGGCGCTACAGGTTCAGAGGCGGCATTCATTACATCCGCCTCTGTTTTTGTGTCGCTATCCTGCGCAACGATGAGATCTCCATCTTTTACGGCAAGGTCAAAGAGCCATGTCTTTTGAATCCATAACGGAGCGTTTTCCATTTCCATTCCGCCGCGGGAAGTGAATTGCTCCCCGTCCAGCTCGAAACAGAATTTCTTTTTCGTCAGAATGATCATGTTTACCTCCTATTAAATACCATCAAAGTAACGGGCCGGCTGATAATAATTGAACTTAACCTGCCCGATCTGCGCAGCAAATAAAGTCAGATACGCGGCGCGTTCCACAGACGGCTGTGTCATAGCACGGGTAATCGGCACGGTGATGTCAAAGTTAACCTTATCTTCATCATTGACATAAACCACCATGCGGTTTGTCTTGCCGATTCCTGCTTTAATGCACCAGCGGCACGGTTCGATGGCAATATCCACGCCCTGATTCTTTGCGATGTTGTTCTGCAGCAGGTATTCAAGAATAGAAATATTCCCGGCGTCAGATACTTTCTGCTTTACGATAAATGCATAGTTTTCCGGCGGAATCAGGATATGGTTCGGCATACCGGAAAGGTCATATTCAGACGCTTTCCACGCTTCCACAAGAGCGTTATTGATATCCTGCAGGATTTCATCCGCCGTCTTTTTCGTCCAAAGCGGAGAACCCGCCGCACCGTTTACAACAGTGCCAACCGTGACTTTCTTGTCGTTAATCAGACCGGAAGTGCCGAGGGAATCAAACCCGAGGTATACGTTCTTGTCAATAGTCTTGTTGTAGTTGAGACGAATGCCTTTATCAAGCATATCTTCCAGAGAACGTCCAATCTGCTGCAGCTTAGCCTTGTCAACAAACGGAACCTGCATAGCATGCATCCACGTAAAGGTTTTGAACAGGTTTTTGCTGGTGCTGACCTGCATTACCGGAACCGCGGTCGTACCGGATCCAACAATGGAATAATCATTGGCACCGGTAGTTCCATAATCAACATCAAAGGTGGACGTGAAATCTACCCATCCGCCGCCTGTTTTTGCAACGATGTCTCGCTGCCAGGTAACAGAAGAGAGGGGTTCCCTAATTTTCGGGTCTACTTTTTCAAGTTCGCCCACAAGATAAGCCATGCCGGACGCAATTGCCGCATCATAAGCAGAGCCATAAAAAGCCTGTTTGCCGCCTGCGCGCATAGCCGTATTAGCCATGCCCATCATTCCGGCATTCGGTGTAAACATAGAAACAGCATTATTTCCCATTATTTTGTACCTCCTTCTATTACGCATTCAGACGGGTCAGAATAGTGATTTCTGCCACGCCGTTAGCGTCAACATAACCATTTGTCCACTGTACATTTGTTAGCTGTACAGTGTTAGCTCCATCAGCTACAGCCTCAAATCCGCCAACAACGCCGCTGGAAATTGCAGAATTGACTTTGATGCGGACAAATACAGCTCCACCCGCTTTCGGTGTACCGTTATTACATTTCACAACAACGGATCCGCGATTAATTGCGGAGACAAGGTCCTGCTCATTGTAAGCTGTTTCATTCTGATCATTGTAAGAGACAGCCTGTTTAACCACACGGAGCGCAACACCACCGAATTTGGCGGCGGTAAATGTGGCGCCCACCGCAGAATAAGTATTGTCGTCATTCGCCGCCAATGCTGCGCCAAACGGTACCGCGGCAGAGTCCTCTTTCAGCTGGCGGGATGTAACGACATCGTCCGGGGTTCTTGCATAGGTCCCCGGGAACCCGTAATTCATAGATACTCCAATTGCTTTTCCACTCATTGTGTTTTCCTCCTTTTAGTTCTTTTTGTAATGCGGATTATATTTATCCCGAATCATGCGACCAAGTTCGCGGTCGTCCATTGCTTTGTCTTTTGCTTTTTTATGACCATTCTCTTTGGCTTTCATAATGGCGTCATATCCATCATCACGAATGTTTCCACGAATCAAATCCGCAAGACTATCCGCAGCTTTCTTTCTCTGGCTTTTTGGCAGAGCCGCTACAACCGGCTTCAATGCACTGATAGCTTTCAGAGCAGCGTCACGGGCAGCTTTGGCTTCTTCCTCACCTTCCGGCTCTACAACGTCTTCATCGTCATCTTCCGCTTCTTCCTGCTTAGCATTGATTTCTTTCGGATCAACTTCTACATCCCCCTCGTCATTGGTTTCTTCTTTTTCGCCCTTGAGCTCTTCTTCTAATGCGTCCAGCGCATCAGATTCCTCTGCCGGTTTTTCTTTATCTGGCTTTTCAGCAAGAGCGGCAATAGCGTCTTCAATCTTTTTGAGACGTGCGTCGAGTTCCGCATCGATGGTGCTCTTCGGCTCTTCTTTTTTCTCTACTACCGGAACAGCCGGTGCCGGATTACCTTCATCAGAAGCAGGCTTCATTTTTGCCGCTGCTTCCAGATCTTCCGGAGTGGTGTCGCTGTCATGCGCAAACGCAGAAAGCATACGCCCCCAGATACTGTTTTTACTTTTTTCTGACATTGTTTTTCCTCCTTTTCGTGAATCACGAATAGAAACTTTGTGTCCGGCGCGCCCTTCTTCGACGACGGCTACATGATTACCGCGGATTTCCAGCTGTACATAAGTGTCGTCGTCTTTAGGATCCCACAGGCAGTCATACCCGCAGGATATATCGCGCTTCCCACTTTCGATTTTCTTTATCAGGTCCTTGTCATAGATAATCAGGTCCGCTACAACGCAATCGGATAAGGCACCTTCACCGCGACGTACATCACGGCAGGTGCCTTTAATATATCGACCAATATTGTCCGGTGTTACGTTTTCATCTGGATGTTCATCTACAACCGGTTTACCCTCGAAACTTGCTAATGCCGCCTTACTGAATACCTCTTCTTCAGGTCGCTTAACAACATAGATTTTCTCCGGATTTTCTCCCCCGAACTCCATTCCCCGGTATTCCTGTGTGCCTATCCTTGCAATAGGAACTTCTTTACACACAAGGTACCCCTCGGGAGTTCGAATCATGTGTCCGGAGATTTTGCTTCCGTAAAATGCCCTCATTTATCCCCCTTCTATTTTTTTAAATTCAGAAAGCCGCATATACCGTATACGTCCATTCCTGTATACCTTATGTGGCCAAGAAACATCATCATACTCTATTAACGGAGCGGCGTAACAGCGGCAATTCGGAAACTCGCCAGCATGATATTTTCCGTAATCCTTCATATCAATCAGAGCTTCCGGAGACGGCGGGTCATTCCAATTGACCAGTACCCTGTCCATGTGTCGATGGGAAGAACGCACCCGGGAATCTTCAGACGTTTCCCAAATGTACCAATTGAGCCCCGCGCTTTGCGCTCTTGAGCGTGTCAACGCAGAGGCAGCTTTCGAGGATTCCGTCCGGGCAATTAATTTAGCATGCGCTCTTGTCATCGTCGGCCATTGCCGAAGTATGTCATCTATCATGTCTTCTGACCGAATACCAGCCGACTGTCCTTCAGACACTATATTTGATACACGTTCCGCCGCCTCATTTGTCATAGATTGAATCAAACGGGAATTTCGGGAAACGATATCCCAGTAAATATCGTTCGCTTCAAATTCTTTATGCAGCAATCGATATATCCTGCATCCTTTAGAACCTGCCCGGGCGGCTTCCCGCCACGTTCGGTGTCCATCAGAAAAGGCGTGTGTTGCCATGGATCGTGCCGCGTCCTCGCATGCTTTTTCAAAAGTGGGAGAACGGGCAAGACCACGGAGGACAGAGAGCATTTGAAAAGGACTTTCTGCATGAGACATCTCACGCTCCAGTCCTTTCATGATTCTTTCTATCGCAGCGGCATACCGCTTTTCTGTCATTCGATTTGGTTTGAAGTTTCTTTTCATATTTCTCCCAGTCTGCTTGCAATTTGAAAATCAAAAGGCTATACTGAAAACAGAAAAAAGCACTTGGGTTAGCGTAGCAAGTGGTCTGTACGCTTAGCAATGCCAGATTAGTTTACATGCTTCTGGCGCCTTAGTGCTTTTTTGTTGTTTCAGAAACATTTTCATCCCATCCAGTAAGTACGAATGTGAAATGATCATCAAAATAGGTGGGAGATATTACTGCTGTATAGTGATCTTTCCTTATATAAAACCTTCCATTTCTACTATCAAGATTCCCGTTTTCTATGATATCCGGCAAATGCTGCAAGAACTCATTAGTGTCAATCCCCTGAGATTGTCTTTCTTGGATAATGTGCTTGAGCCCCATAAAATCATCGCCCCACGGCAGTGCTATGCTTCCTATATCTGATCTGGTGAATGCATCAGGTACATACCCATTTTTCGTTTCCAAGAGCTTATTTATAGCATTGATTCCCTTATATCCACCATGAATTGGAGAGCCGATCTGTTTTTCATATCCTTCCGCCTTCGTATATTTCGGAGCCTTGAGTTTCGGTGTATATTTCTGCCCCTTTAACGGACCATTCTTTATCTCACCGTCCTCATCTACCTTTACATGGGTTCCATTCATAGTCACCCATTTACCACTATCTTGTACAGAATTTGATGTTTTATGTAATTCATCTCCATCGCTTTCCGATTCATCCACCCCCAACATTCCGCTAAATCCGCCAAACTCCCCTTCCTCTTCTATTTCGTCGGAAGCTTTCATAATATCCTCGTCAGTGATGTTTGTCCACACCCCGTTTCTCTCGCTCTGCTGCTTGAGCTCCTGCAGTGCAGTACGTTTAGACACAAGCCCTGCATTAAGTGCCATTACCACATTTTCTGTCCCCGTTTTAGCCAGCTCGCTCCGCTCTTTGTCACTCGGCTCGGATACCGGATCGAAATCAAAATCAAGATCATCCGGGATAGCCCCGAAAACACTCATGCAGAGAATCGGCAACAGTTTATTCAGTATCGGACGCAGTTTTGATTCTTGCTCCTGCCCGATCATGTCATAGTAATTCTGCAGGTCGCTTTCACCCGTTGCATTCATCCCAGCAGGAGCCCGTCCAAAGAGCTTGGTAGCAGGTATCTGTGCCGCCCCGGATATATCCATCATGAACTGCTGGTAAACCTCTGAAATGCCGCCGAATGTGTACTGGTGTGTTTCAAAACCGTCTTCTTTATCAAGCACCTGCACGCCGCTATTACTCATGAGCCAGTTTTGCGCCTGTATCGTTTTGTACAATTCTGCCTGAGTTTGTTCATCAGTAGCAGACAATGTCTGCCCCAGGTCGTTCATCTTGAGCACACGAAGCGATGCCATGAAAGTGAGCTGTGCTATGTTCCATGAAACATTATCTCTCTTCTTCAGCTCGTCAAACACGGATTCAATTACTGAAGCGCCCCACTGTTCCTCTGACTGGCTCTCCCAGTACGGCAGATCATCTCCGATAAATCGAAGCACACGTGAATTATGAATCTTGGTAGTTACACCTGATACGGTATCCGTCACAAGATAATATTTCGGCAGCCCGTATTCCGGGTCGCTGATATCGCCTATCAATTCCCCTGATGGAGAAACGCCATTCCACCGGTCTAAAACCGTAATACCACAGAAATCCCCCGGCATTATACGATCCAAATCAACAGGTTCTGCAAGATCATACCCCTGTCCCTTAATCAGCATGATGCCGACTGCGCCTCCGTATAAACGCCCCCACTGCATGCCCGTTTTGAGTTTCTGTATGAGCTGCGTCCGGCGGAGGACAAGGTCTATTCGCTTCAACGCTTTAGGATCTACTTCCGTTGTAATAGTAATCCAGTTCTTGAGCATGTCTCCCGGAATAATATCTACAATGCGACGCATTATCCAGTGTTCACGATATAAACTGTTCAGTAAGTTATAATTCCGTGTCAGGCGCTGCATTTGATAGGTGGTTCCCTCCATCAAGCTCGGCATCCCTGCACCTATTCGCGCCAAAGCGTTGGCAAATGCGTCGCGGGCGGGCGCTCTTTTCGGGTTTCCCGCCGGCACCTGTATTCTTTTTTTCTTACGCATTCGCAAGCCTCCTTGATCTAATTACCGTCTGACAATAATAACGCAGGGCATCAACGCTGTGGTCATTCACCTTTATCGGTTTTTCCCTGCCGCCATTCTGTATAGCTTTTTCATCCCATGCGTAGCTTTGCATTTCTTTGACAAGCATGGGGCAGTTTTCCTTGTATATTCGGATTTTCTTCTTCGTGAGCATTTTATTTACTGTGCGGATTCCTTCCAGTACACTGTTGTCCGCATTAATCGTATCCACTGTTTCTTTTGCTCGAAGTCCTCTGTTTCTCATTTCTATTTTGAAGCTGGCAGCAGATGGGTCAATGATAACCGCCGACGGCGCATAGTCTACTGAATTAATAAACTCCATGAGATCATCACCGTATTGACTGTTATCCTTTTCATGCTTTCCTTCCTCCCGGCTGTTCCAATAATATTCTCTTACCACCCAAGCCACGTCTCCGTCGTCCCATATATCTAAGAAGCACATCGGATTGACGGTGCCATAGTCGATAGATATATATCGGCGGTACAATCGCGGATTATTGTAAATATATTCCAGTTGGTTTTTATCGAAATACAAGTCATCGCTCCACGCGTCTTTGTAAATAGCACCCTGCGCCATGACCCACAGTCCCAGAATAAAACGTTTATAAAATACACCGCTGTATGTCGTTTTATAGCGTTCTCTCACGTCTTCGGAAAGAGAAGGGTTGTCGTCCATTGTGAAATGGAGATGAAGCATTCTCTTTTCTTCTTTTTTCTCTATCCAATTTTTGAGAAACCAATGCATGGGGCTTTCTGGGTTGCAGTTGAACCACATCTTAGCTCCCGGGACAGAACAACGCCCTGTCGCCTGATTGACGAATGATTCCGGCATAAGCGCCACTTCATCGCAATACAATCCGGCAAGTGTCATGCCCTGTATTAAATCTTGAGACGACTCATCTCTTCCGCCGAAGATGTAAAAGTAATTCACGGATTTTCCGTCATCTATGATAATCGTATTGCTCGTCCGGAACTCCGTCACTTCATATCCGCGGGCATATAACACAGGTTTAAGCCAATTCCATACGTTTCGCCTGAAAGAACCGACCGTTTTCCCGCACATAGCAAAGTTCTGTTTATCGTATGTTTGCATTGCCCATAAAACAAAGCTGATAGCCATTGATACCGTTTTACCAGCTCGAATACTGCCATCGGCTATAATTCCGTTGTAATTGAAGTAAGGGGATCCATGACACCACCAAGTAAACGCCTGCATTTGACGACGGGAAAATTCTTTAAACCGAATAACAGGCTCAATCACGTTTTTCATTCATCCCACACTTTCTTCGCGGAATTTCTAAGTGCCTCCGTCAATCCATCATCAGCATAGTCCGTTTCGTTGATTTCTTTTTCCTTGTTGCCTGTTTTTATCTCAACATCGGAATCCCTTGCCTTTCTCTCAAGCCCTGCCCCTTGTATTAAATACTGCAGCAGTAACTTCGGGTACAGTTCTTTAGATTTCATTTCCTTTAGCGCTTCCAGAGCCTTTTTTTGTATAAGTAGCCCGATTTGTGCCTGCTGCTCGTTCATTTTCTTAATAGCATTACAGGCCTCCGCAAATTCCTGCCGAGCCAGCTCGTTATCGTAAGCGCGGGCCCTCTCGACCCAATTCCATTTGCCGCACCAGCCGGTGATGAGCGCTCTTGATTTGTTCAGCCTTTGTACTACCCTTGTGCAAGATCTTTTATCACCCATCTGGTAGTAGAGTTTAAACGCGGCATAAGCTTCTGAAGATTCGCCTTTTTTACGCTCCCATTCGCATTCGGCTCTTCGCCTTCCCAAAAGTCACCACCTCCCGTTACTCTAAGGTGGCTCCCGCTTCTTCCATTACATCCTTAAGTGATTTTATCTCGCCGTCACGCTCCACCTTTAAATCAAGATTTCCGGATTCCTGTATGTACCGCCTTATGATCACATCACAATATTTCGGATCAAGCTCCATAAGCATTGCTTTTCGACCCATCTTCTCGCAGGCAACCATCGTTGTACCGCTCCCGGCGAAGCTGTCCAGTACAACATCACCCGGTTTACTGCTATTCTCGATTTGATACGCAAACAAGCCAACCGGTTTCATTGTCGGATGGTCTTCACTGCGATTCGGCTTGCTCATGTCGATAACCGTCGTCTGCTTTCTGTCACTGTACCAGTTGTGCGACGCTCCCGGCTTCCATCCGTAAAGACACGGTTCATGTTTCCATTGATAGTCTTGCCGCCCGAGAACCATTTGATTTTTATTCCAAATCAAGCATTCCTTAACATCCCATCCGATATTTTTACAAGCCCCGCGGAAATTAAACCCTTCCGAAACCGCGACATCATCCTTTGTGACAATACGCGGTTTTGCAGATGTTTTATAATCAATCATTGTTAAATTCCTTTATCAAATGCAAGCAAAAAGCCGGGAAACTCATCAAACCCGACTTCTTGCTTTTATGGAATTGTATGAAAGCATCGGGCGGCGACATTTATTGCCCGAACTTTACACTATCATAATACCACATTTAAATGTCAGATTTTGTCAGGTTTTGCTTTCTTTGAGATTTCCCGAAAAGCTTTATTTTTCAAATCATAACAATATGTTCTTGCATAATGATGTTCTTGCGCGATTTTTTCCCAAATTTTGTTTAAGAAATATCTGTCAATCATGATTGATTTCTGCTCCGGATCGGAAAGCAAAGCAAGCAGCCTGAACCCTCTTGTAATCATGTCACCGTATCTGTTGAGCTCTTTAATCCGCAATTCTTCTGCCTGCGCCATTTTTTGCTCAAATGCGATGACGACATCCGATAAATCAGAAGACGTTCCGCCGTCCACAGGCTCCTTGTCGTATCTACAGCCTTTTAAAGAGAACAAATCCATCTCGCACTGCTGACGGTATTGATTCAAAGAGTCAATATGCTTTCTGCATCGTCGGATTTCCTCGAAAAACGTTTCGATATCACCGCGTACCCGTTTGGATTCACGATTTAAATTTGTTGTTGCTTTTTCGTACATCGGATCCGGGTTATGAAAAATGCCCGGCCGCATTCCGTTATTCATCATCTTCTCCCTTCAGTATTTTTAAAATTTCTTCTTTGTGTGCTTCCGCCGATTCTTTTGTTCTAAAGCAGTTGCCTAATGCTCTATTAAGAGCATTAAATGTTATCAGACTACTAAATTGTTTAAAGCATAAACTTCCATATACGTCTATAAACCAATACCCCTCATGTTTTTTCGGCTTAAACGGAATTACTTTAAATTCATAGACATCGAAATGTTTTACAAAAACCGCCCACATTGAATTATCACGCCATTCTTCATTAACTTTTGTAAGCAATTCTCCGTTACAAAATTTATTGACCTCGCATTCTCCACTTACAAATTGAGCTTCAAATTCTTCATTTTCCACAACGCCGATTCTTTTCATCAGTAATTCAATTACTTCTTCTTTTAGTGTTTTCATACTTTCACCTGCTCCACAGCCTCTATCAAAAATGCATTGATATTTAAATTGTACTTATCAAACCAATTCTGAATAACTTTGTTAATTGCGCGTTCAAGTTCTTCTTTCTGTTTACTATTGACATCTTCAAGAAAGCTTTCGGCATATTCTCCGTAAATCGCATATGCCCTATCCGTTAAATCTTGAATGACATCATCTGCATACACCTTTGGACACGGACTTGTTATCCGACCAACATAGAAGCACATAATATCATCGTCAATATCATCATGAAAAACCTCTGAATAACTTGTATAAGATTCGGGATTATACGGTTCAGCATTCATGAGTTCCTCGCGCCCCGCCTTTACTGCTTCTTCTTTACTGGGATATGTATCATCACAATTAAAATGATCTTCATCAAGTCCTATTACCCATTCTTCTTTTCCTTGCTTCATACTTCTCCTCCATCATTCTTTTCAAAACTCATGATATGTTTCCCTATCTCATAAGTCACATTCACTGTAACAGCATTACCCGCCTGCTTATACAACTGTGAATTACTGTTTACTGACTGTGCTTTATCAAATTGTTCATCTGTAAACCCTTGCAACCTCCAGCATTCTTTTGGTGTTAATTTCCGAATATAGCACATATTCCCATCATTCAGCATAACGCCGTGCCTGTCTTCTGTGGTAATGGTAAATGCCGGTTCTCCGTCTTCTTTTATTCGACGCCCGTTCTGCCTTTTGTTAATTCTGTCTGGGGTGAGCACCGCGCACACTCCGCTTTTCCCAGCTGCATTTGACAAGCCGGTAAACTTCTTTTCCATGACCTTTGGCGGGCTTTTATAATCCGTGGCCGTCAAACTTCCAACATTGCCGTCGCCGGCGTATACAACTCCACGTTGGCTATATTCCGGAATTTTCCCCACTATATATAATCCTGTTTTTGCACCACTACCGCCGCCTTGCGAAGATAATGTACAAGATAGGTTCGGCTCGTACACTCTTTCTCCTTGTGCGCCGCCTATAACCTGTTTAAGAACTCTTTCACTTTTTCTTGCGGTAGGTAATAATGCTCGCTCACCTCGCCTTCCAAGATATCCCGCAATGTATACCCGCTCCCGGTTTTGAGGTACTCCGTAGTCTTTTGAGTTGTACACTTTCCACTCGATACTGTACCCTCGTGCTTCCATTTCAGAGAGCACTGTGAAGAATCCCCACCCCCCCTCAATAGAGAGCAGATTTTTAACGTTTTCAGCGATAAGCCATCGGGGTTTATTATCTTCCGCTTCATCAAGGAGCCGCATAATTTCAAAAAATAGCCCGCTCCTCGTTCCTCTTTTGATTCCTTTTTGCTTTCCCGCAACACTGACGTCTTGACATGGGAATCCGAACGTCCAAACAGCAGCCCTTGGAAGCTCCCATCCTCGCACTTTTCGTATATCATCTTTAAACCACAATCCTTCCGTATCATAAATTGCCTGATAGCTTTTTTGTGCGTATTTATCAAACTCGCACCATCCGATACATTTCATGCCCGCTTTTTCAAAACCGCTATGAAATCCGCCGATGCCGGCAAAAAAGTCTATAAACGTCATTCTCATCGGGTTAATCCTCTCCCGTCTTTAGTGAAGAATATTTTCATGCTTCATTCACCTCTATTTCAATCCTCGGATTATCCCGATCGGTAAATACTTCCTGCGTCAAGTGCACGTATTTCCTGCTGTCGTTTTGGATAAACCCTATATCCTGCATTGCGTCCAAGATAAACTTTGCGGCGCTCATCACATTATCTTCATCCCGGCGCATATCCTTTTCGTAATACTCAATGCGGATATTTACTTTTTCGGTAAACCTTTGTCCTCGCACTTGCGGCTGCAATATCAGACTAATTTGCCTCTGCGTTTTCTTCTTCACACCGGCACCTGCGTACTTATTCAGCCGGTTGGCAGCAATCAAGTCATTCATGCAGGGAAGGCGCCCAGGTATTATGAGCTTCATATGCCACCGCCTAATCGAATCAAAACGTATGTCAGCGCCACTAATATTCCAATAAGAACGCACTGTATGAGCATTAGATATAGTTCAAATTGTCCAAAAAAATAATATTTATCCCCTCTGTCACTGTAAAGTTTCACTTCATGCTCCTCTCTCGTTGCCAAAAGTGGCAACGACGGTGATTAAGTTGTTCATTTTTTACGCCTCTCACCGTAAATCCGCTCTTCCTCATCGCGCAGCTTTCTTGCCGCTTCGTCAAGTTTGATGGCTGCGTACATGATCAAGACAATAAACAATACGACACTTGCTGCATCCATTACTGTATCCATTTCTCTTCCCCCTTAAATTTGCTTTTCTTAGACATAAACGTCTATTCTCCCGGATTCATAAGCGCTCTTTATTTCAGCAAAAGCAATTCTTGCGTTTTCTTCTGTTTCGTATTCCAGCTCAAGCTGTTTGTACGTTCCGGGCATGTAGATGATAAGATTTTTCCCTTTTTGCTCAACATACGACGGGTTCATTGCTATGATTCCTTTTTCCTCCGATACGACCATAAATCGATTACTTCCCATCTCTGTTACTCCTTTCTTCTGCTTCATTTCTTCTGATTCTATCCCAAAACATAAGCCTTTCTATCGCCTGTTCTTTGTCTATACATTCAACTATCAGCGGGGTTCCATTTCTATTGTCTATCGCAAGATGTACAAGCCGGTTTTCATAATCGTCTTCATAAGCGCAATAGAACAGTCCCTTTTGATTGAATTTCCCATCTTTTCCGGGAACGGAAAAATGCATGTTGAAAAATTTCGTATCTATATTTCTGTAAATTTTTTCATCCTTTGTCGATCCAGCTATCGTCTTATCCATGTTTCGCCCCCCCTTAAGCCTCATTTTTTCGCAGGCTTTCTCCTGCTTCTATAAGTAACCTATTCGCATGCTTTAGCCTGTCAAAAATCCGTGCCATGTACCTCTGATTCATTTCTTCCGGTGTCTTATTTGTCGTAATAATTACCGGAAGGAGTTCGTTGTACCGTTTAGATATAATTGCATCGACCGCGTTCAGTACCCAGTCATTTTGATACTCCGCTCCCATGTCATCAAGAATCAGTAGATCTGTTTCTTTTGTGCGCGTTCTGACTTCTTGTGAAAGATTATTCTGCAGAAGGCTGTCCATCAATTCCGGCATCGTGATGAAATACGCCCGGTTATAATCTTTCATAATCTCCTGCGCTATGGCCACCGCCATTGTGGTCTTCATGCGTCCTACAGGTCCCGCGAATATAAGCCCCTGCCCTTTTGCCTTGTGTACCTTGAAATTCTTAGCGTAATCTTTCGCAATTGCATAATGGCTTTTCAGCAGCTTGGAATCCGGTAATCCTTTTCTTTCAATGTTCTGAAACGTGCAGGCATGGTACCGCCTGCCAATCCCGGCTTTATACAGCCTATTCGTCCATTTTTTTCTTTCTTCTGCCGCCTCTTCCGCTTCCGTTTTTGGATTTTGCTCATTTAAGCGGCCATTGTTTCTAATAAATGTCTCCATTTTTTTCTGGAGAGCATCCATATCCTGTCCGATTCGTTCCATTGTCACCATCCGTCTTTGATACCTTTCCACTCTTCCGGAGAAGCGATATGTCCATAGCTTCCTTCCGACTTTTTGCGCTTATGTTTTTTGAGCGGCCAGAACCCGAGCCATTGATTTTCAATTGACTGCTCTACAATGAGAATGGCGTCCTCTATATTTCCGTTTGATAATTTTTTGAGTTGTGTCAGGTTCTTTTTGAGAGCCGTCGGTGATACAGAAGCTTTCCTCTGTTTCCTCATGTCCATCCACTTTTTGATTGATTTCTCCAGTCCGTGAGAAGAGGAAGAAAATGCTTTGATGATTTCAGTTTTCGGAGAAGACGCTTTGTCCTCTTCCTCTACTTCTTCCTCTACCTCTTCCTCTACCTCTTCCTCTACCTCTTCCTCTACCTCTTCCTCTACCTTGTCGGATTTATTCCAGAGGTTATTCGATTTATCACAGAGAAAATCGGTATTTATTCCAGGGGAAATATTTTTGCATAGAAAATCCCCTGTGACCTTCACCGACTTTCTTTTCAGACGGGCTACTGCATCAAAGTAGCGCTGCTGAATACCGTGTGAAGTGAGAATTCCGTACTTCTGAAACATGTGGCTATCAAAAAACTCAACTGAAACAGCCTTCCGAACCGTATCCTCTACTGCACCCTCGCTCACGCCGAATTGCTCAGCTATAAGGAATGCCAGATCGTTATCGTATTTCACGTAATACCCCTCTTCTCGAAAAATATTACAGAGCAACGCGATCAGTATCGGTATTGATTGATTGCCACAGTCCTTTTTTATCTTCCGGACCTTTACGCTTTCAAAGAAATCAACATCCAGTGTGAGATAGTCCAACCCTTGTTTAAGTTGGCGCCCCACGTTATCACCCCCTTTAAAGGTTTATAACGAAATTTACTCATTCCAGCGGATACAGAGTTCCGTCTACATACTCATAAATCCGGATTCCCCTCGCCTTTGCGTAACCGTATTCCGCCATGCAGCCGCGGCTATGCCGCCAATCGCCGGAAAGAATCAGCATATCGCACCGGGAAAGAAGCCTGAAATCATAGTAAAGAATTTCCGTTTCAGTCAAATTCTTGCTGTCTAAAAATGAATACGCATGAAGCGGGGAAATAATTGTCAAATTCGTGTAACGTCTCATGAGCCGCCACGTAATTTTTCCCGTATCCTCACGGTTCAGCTGCGGAGAAGTATACTGCCCGGGAGAATGAGATGTGGAAGTGTAGGGATGAGCCAAGTAGGCCATCCCACACTCCATTCCCGGAAGAGGATTTCTCTTAATTTCTTCCATTAATTGATACCCCCTTTACCTATCCCACGGGGCAGGAATTGTCCCCTCTGTCTGCATGCCCGGAAGCGCTTGTGGGGAGGGAGTGGATCCCATAGGTGTACCGTAAGCAGGAGCTGCCTGCGTCTGCGGTGTACCAAATCGCGCAAAAGGACCGCCGTTCTCTCCCTGTTTCTCTTGGTCTGCCCTTGTTTCTACAAATTCAATCCCCGTCAAAACCGCCTGCAGGGCGGCTCGCGGCTGTCCTGACTGGTTCTCATACGCTCTTGCTTCAATGTTTCGCACATGGCAGACAATACGATTCCCTTTTTGAAAATATTGCTGAATAACATCACCCTGTTTTCCGAAAACAGATATGTTGATAAATTGGGCAATACGATTTCCATCCTGATCCTTGCGTCCCGTTTCTACCGCCATGGAGAATCGTACATACGATTCTCCTCCGTTAGACGGCTGCATTCGTTCTGGATCTCTGGCAAGCCTGCCGTAAAGTGTTGCTGTAATCATAATTTTTCTCCTTTCTTAGAATGGAATTTCATCTTTTTCTAAATCCGGTTCTCTCGGAAGAACCTCGGCGATTTTATTTTGTTTCTGTTCAATTAAATAATTTGTAATTTCTCTATCCGCTGATTCCCAGTCTGCTTCCTGCGCCTTGTCCACCGTAGCGCCCTCACCGTAAATAGACTGCATACGGGATGTCATATACGCATCAAGCGGCTGCGTTTTGTCCCAGCCGAGCTGTTTCCAGATACGTTCCAGCCGTTCTCTGTGTGTTTTCTGTTTTCCATTTACGGATGGCGTTTCGGCTTTTACGGGTGTTGTTTTTTGATGGGTGGAAGACTCCTGCGGAACGTTTCCTGCATTGAGCCACTGCAGAAGCGCTTTTCCGCAATCAGCTGTAGGCGTGAAATACTGTCCGTCGAATAGCTTTGTCCTGTCCTTACTGACCGTTGCTATATGATTCTGTGATAAATCAAAGACAGTTGTAAATTCGTACTCAATTCCGTCACGCTGAATCGGAGCCATACCGACTTTCTGTATCTGTTTTCTTCCGTTTACTTCGGTCTGTATATACTCTGTCTTGCTTCGCATGGTGACAATGACATGGAGAGGTGTGTGCAGCATCGTTTCTACCAATTGATTGTGGAGCGGTGTGATTTCTCGCCACGCCGCCCAGCTATTCCCACGGTATTTGCTTTCCGCCGCCTTTCCTTGTTGGTCAAGCAGGCCGCCCTCTCCACTCCATGCGTGAGATAAACTGTCAATGATAACAAGCTCAAATCCTGCCGCTTCCGCCGCATAAATAGCGTCGATGTATTTCTTAGGGCTATACGGCGGGTTGATTGTTAATGTAGAATATCCTCCCAGATCTGCATACAAATCTGCAGACCCCGATTCTGTGTCAATAACCGCCACCTTTTCCAACGGAACAATGCCTGATGCAATCAGAAGCGCCGAATAGGTTTTCCCTGCTCCTGACGGACCCGCAATAGCCAGCCTGAGCTTAGCTTTGGATCGATGTGCTTTTTTAAATTCAATCGCCATGGTTATATCTCCTTTATATCGGAATTCCATCGAATCTGCGGCGGAAGACTGCTTAATACGT
>ERZ772921.254-NODE-254-length-33512-cov-5.499118_pt1 | contig 33512 bp, 30 predicted proteins | sample MGYA00512117_ERZ772921 | MGnify/ENA primary metagenome ERZ772921 (study PRJEB29015, sample SAMEA2737944) | human oral metagenome | biome: human oral; feature: human-associated habitat; material: dental | place: China | collected 2150 ...
ACTTTATTAACAGTACTGCGAGTATGATTGAAATAGGGAGTGTTTCTGTTAATTACTGCTGTCTAATCTGGCTATTGTTTATGTTGCCAACTCCCCGACAAATCAGAATTCCCCTAATATAAGCTAAGTTTTAATGATATTAATTACAAAAACTAAAGACAACACCCTTGCCAAATATAAATTCAGCTAAAATGTTGTCTCTAAGAGTTCTTATCTATTCAGTTTACTTTACATTTATAAATATGCTTAGCTTTTTGCAAATAATTCACTCTCTATTTCTTCACAAAGATAAACTTCATAAAACCTGCAAAGGTATATACAAGCAATGCGACTGCCACAACCGTTTCAAAAATCACCAAGTAATTAATAAACGGCAATGCCATTTCCTGCTTTGCGGCAAAAGCCATAGTTTGCTTTGTAGCTATAGCACTTATGACGAACGGGAAGGTAAATGATGCAAAGCTTGGATAAAACTGGAATTTAAGGCACTTTATCGCCTGTACCAAAGCAAATACATATATACCTGTGGCAACTATAAGCATACCTACAACAAAACTTATTGACTTTGGAGTAACTGATTGTATATAACCTGCTATACAAAGACTTAGGGGTGCGGTATAGATACAAATCAGAGGCTTAGCCGGCTCGGGTATTTGAGCAAATTTTACATGCCTTATACTTACCATAATAAACAGTAAAACAAAGGTAATAAAACCGAACCAGAATGCAAAGTTTCCAAAAGTTGTCATTTCAAAAGCCGGTGCCGTTATCGATGCGGTTACTATTCCTACATAAACTATATAATAACTTGCAAATACCTTAGTCATATCAAGTTTTATTATAAACTTAAAGGTAAAATAAATTATAAGTATAATATGCAGAAAAACCGCAACTGCCCATACATAGAAGGCAGCCTGCCCTATATAAGGCTTTACATAGGTTGACAATATCATCAAAGCCATTGATAAAGTCCCCATAACACTTGCCGATATAGGATTCTTCATCTCCTCAGCCATCATAGCCGGAAACATAAGCAGTTTAAGCAATACCAAAACAAGTAAAAATGCCGCTAAAACTCCACATACATTTTTTGCAATCTCAGAATAACTTTGCAAAAGATTCCCCAGCGCAGCTGTACCAAGCATAAGTCCGCATAGCGGAACCGGTACTTTTTTTATAAGCTCTTTCATACACCCTTACCTTTCTATGCCGCAAAAGGTTCCGGATCCGTATTGGTCAGTCCGCATTCCCTCACTATTATATCGGCTACCTTTCCTGCACAAAGTCCTGTATATCTTATACACTGCTCCTTATGCTCACCCTTACCCATGTCAAATTCTCTTGTAAGAATTCTACAACACACGGACTTCTTACCGTTATTATTCTTAAACCAGTCATGAAGCTCATGTGTAAGCTCCATACACTTTACAACATCCGGATCTTTAGGTCCTTTTTGTTCTGTACGACCAAAAAGCATTCCAAGTGCCAGTATACCGCCATTTACGGCTCCGCACATACAGCCTGAGCGACCTGCACCTACGGACATACCTGATGCCATAGCAATAACTTCATCTGCCACATCAAGTTCAAAATTCTTCTTAATTGCCGCCATTATAGCTTCACAGCAAAAGTATCCGCCTCTGTAAAACTCTTCGGCATCTTTTTGAACCTGTCTAACACTTACTTCTTCCTTTAGTTTCATTCTTGCCAACAACATATCTTTTCTCCCTCTTTATTACAAAAAATTACTTTAGTTAACACTTGTTTATGTATAATATCATATAGAGGGACTTTATTCAATATTTTAAGAATAAAAACAACTATTCGTATCAAAACATATAAAAAAGAGCTGTAGTTTTAAGAAAAAGTATAAAAATATGATAATTATCATCTTATACTACTTCTTTCTTAAAAACAACAACTCTTTTATCCTTAATCTTACTTAGTATATAACTTACAAAAAAGCCGGTTAAATTTGATATTTTTTACTATATAAGCTGCTTATAAACACTAAAACAACCGGCACCCGAATTTGTTGTACTCAAAATTTACAGATGTGGTGCATATACGAATAATAAGCACTTATTCAAATTATGCTTTGTTGCACCCCACAAATTTGAGTTATAAACAAACAGCGCAACAGACTAAACTTACAAACTTAGTATTTTAATTGATAAACAAAATCAGCTAATTAGTAAAAGTTATTCCGGCTATAACATTTCCCTCATCAATTCTTCCTTACTCTTGGTACTTAAATATATAGGTGCTATATCAAATACCGTCTTACAGCCGCTTACTCCCTCTTTGCTCAGTCTATATGCAGCCCTTGCATAGGCTACAAGTACGGAAGAGGTAAACTCGGGGTTTGAATCAAGTTTTAACTTATATTCTATTACATTATTGTCCGCACTCTCCCAGCCGGTTTTACCGCTTGTGATAACAAATCCTCCGTGAGGTATGCCGCTATGATTTTTCTTAAGCTCTTCCATAGAAATAAAATGCACAGTAGTATCATAATCGGCAAAGTAATTCGGCATATTTTTTATTTCCGCCTCGATCCTTTTCCTATCAGCCCCCTCTTTAGCCACAACAAAACATTCTCTTGTATGCTTTTGTCTTGTACTTAGCTTAGGATTACTTCCTGAACGCACTGCCTCCAAGGCTTCTTCCACAGGTACCGTATATTGTTTTGCATCCTCCACACCCTCTATTCTTCTTATGGCATCGGAATGTCCTTGGCTTACACCCCTGCCCCAAAATGTATAGGTCTTGCTTTCGGCAAGTATTGACTGTGCATAAAGTCTGTTAAGCGAAAACATACCCGGATCCCAACCTACGGATATTATTGCGATATGCTTGCTTTCACTTGCTACCTTATCCACCTTCGCAAAATGCTCAGGTATATTGGCATGAGTGTCAAAGCTGTCTATTACATTAAAATTTTTAGCAAATTCCTTTGTTTGTTCAGGCAGGTCGGTTGCACTTCCTCCACATAAAATCATTACATCTATTTCGTCTTTATACTCCAAGGCTTTATCTACAGAGTACACTTTGGCAGTTTCTGTCAGCAGTTTTATACTTTCAGGATTTCTTCTGGTAAATACTGCCTTTAATTCCATATCCTTATTCTGTTTTATAGCGCACTCTACTCCCTTTGCAAGGTTTCCGTAACCTAGTATACCTATTCTTATGCTCATATGATCTCCTTTGCAATAATATGTGTTACAGTTTGGTCAGTTTAGATATGCATGTATATCTATAAGGCTGCTGCCGGAATTCATCTTCGTCTAATTTATAGATAAAAGTTGGATGAAGATAAATGTTCTACCCAAACTGTAACTGCATCTATATTTTATCTTAAAACTTACATTATAAGTTTTATCAGCTTTTCTTTATTATCTCCCACCAAATTATACGCAAGTTCCTCAAATACTTCCACGCAAAACTTCCGCTCGTTAAAAAGCTCTCCGGCTTTTTTCTCATCAATAAGCTCACAACTAAGCTTAAAATCACTGACTATTCCCTTTTTGGTACTGTAGCTGATACTTATAGGCATTCCCTCAAAAATACCCTCTTTTTCAAATACAAAGGATGGCGTTTTTGCCCATGTCCAATCCCAGCTTTTATACTTTTCCTCAGAAAGTTTAAGTACTTCCTCAAGCTCTTTTTCTGAAAGCTCCATACATCTTGCAGACTTTCCTGAAATCTCAAAACTAAATGCCGACATAAAGCCTTCTATATCAAGCTTAGTATTCGCAGCTTCTTTTATATTAGTTACTTTACATATAGCGGACTCTGCCGCCTTGGAAATAAAACTTTCATTTTTATTTCTTGTGGTTATTTCATCAAGCACCGACAAATCAGACTCAAAAAGCAAAGTACCGTGGTGTAGCACACGCCCCGATGACACCTTTTGTGCACTTCCCGAGATTTTTTTACCCCCTATTGCTATATCACAGGTTTTATCCTTATGTGCCTTGACACCGAGTCTGTTAAGTGCATCTATGACCGGTGTCAAAAAGTCATCGTAATCTATAAAACCTTCTTTATCATGTATCAAAGTGTAATTAATATTGCCAAGGTCATGATATACCGTTCCACCGCCGCTCATTCTGCGTACTATGGGTATCCCCGCTTTTTTAAGTGCATAAGCATCAACTTCCCTGCATATATTTTGATAGCACCCTACTATTACGGCAGGTTTATTCCTCCATACAATAAGCACCTTATCATCTTTTATATTGTTAAATATATACTCTTCAAAGGCTTGATTAAAGTAGGGGTCTGTGGATTTATTTATAATTACAAACATCACCGACTCTCCCATGCTCTCTAAAAGCTTCTTTCAGTTCTCCTACCGAATATAAAGAACCCATAGCACATATAATATCTTCCTTTTTCGCACTCTCAAGCATATAATCTACAGCCTCTTTTATACTTTCAAATGCTCTGCAGCTTACACTAATTTTTTCCTCAACCAGCTTAAGCATATCTTTTGCCTTACACGCTCTGCTTGAGGGAGGCGTTATAACTGCCACTTCTTTTGCAAGGGGCTTTATGTCAGTCAGTATTTCATCTATATTCTTATCCGATAAAATACCTATGATAAAGCGAATTTTCTTATCCGGAAAATAAACCTTTATACTCTTTACAGTCTCTCTTACTCCGGCAGGATTATGCGATCCGTCTATTATAAAGTACGGCTCCTTTTCCATAATCTCAAAACGAGCCTGCCAATGCACTTTTTTAAGAGCAGTCTTTATATCCTCATCGCTTATCTTAAAACCTTTTTCAGTAAGTATTCTCAGTGCTTCTATTGCAAGTATTGCATTACCCGGTTGATAAAGACCTGTAAGACTTAAAATTATATCTTTTATATCTTTATAATCAAACTTGCTGTAATCAAGATTTATCTTTAGATTTTCTATTTTTTCAATCTCGCTTACGCTTAGTTTACAGCCCTGCTCCTTACATACCTTATCAAAAATGTGCATAACAGAGGTATTTCTTGCGTCAACTACTACCCTTGTACCGTTTTTTATGATTCCGGCTTTTTCAAGGGCTATTTTTTCCATAGTATCTCCCAGTTCAGCCGTATGATCCATATCTATAGTAGTTATAATGCTAACTTCCGGAGCATTTATAACATTGGTGGAGTCCAGCCTTCCGCCCAGTCCGGTTTCAAGTATAACTATATCACAGCCTTCTTTATAAAAATACTCGAAAGCGGCGGCAGTAAGCACCTCAAACTGACTTGCCCGCTCACTCATACTCTCTGTTATATCTCTTACCTTAGTTATAAGAGCGGCAAATTCTTTATCGTCTATATCTTCACCGTTTATCTTAAATCTTTCATTAATTCTCATAAGATGCGGTGAAGTATACATACCCGTTTTATAGCCCGCCTGAGACAGCACCTCACTTAAACATGCACATACCGAGCCTTTTCCGTTGGTTCCGGCTACATGTATAAATTTGAGTTTATTTTGGGGATTTCCCATAAGTTCAAGGAGTTCACAAGTTCTTGACAGCCCGAGTTTTGAACCTACTAAAGCCACCTCATCCAGCCACTCAAGGGTTTTATCATAAGTCATTAACTACTCACCTCTTAAGACAATTCTTTTAAATGCAACATTTGAAACCAATCCGAAGATTACTGCCGCTTCAAGAATAGGTATTATAGTGTATACCCCGATTCTGATAGGTAATATTTCCATAAAGGGTCTGCCTATAATTATAGAAAGCCAATATGTGGTCCAAAGTATCTTACCTATTATATTTACCGTAAGTGTAAATCCTAATATCTTTGGATAACTTGGATTCTTAACTATATAATTTCTCAGTAAACCTGCCATACCGCCCATAAACATGGGTACAAGCATCAAGGGTATATCAAAGCCCTGACCCCTTATTATGGCACCTGCAAAGTCTGCAGCAGCACCTACAAGCATACCGGCTAAAGGTCCGAACATAAACCCTGCAAGCATTATAGGCACATTTCCAAGCTCAAGTCTTACTGAAGGCATGGGCTGAAATACAAGAAATCTTGTAAGTACTATACTTATAGCCGTAAACATTGCAAGAATAGTCATTGTTCTGACATTTAACTGATTATTTTGCTGATTATTTAACATAAAAAAAGACCTCCTCATATTTTATCGCGCTACATAAAGGATATGATGGCTGTCTTTTTAATCCGGTATGCAGCAGCGGGATAGAAAATTGAATCGCATATTATAAGGTAATATATTCGTCCTTTTGACAACTCCCCGCCAAAAGACACTACTCGCTCAATTCTCTGCTCTGCTAACAAATAATTGCATATTTATTATTCAGTTGCATATTTTAGATATTATCACAAAAAAGTGATTGTATCAAGAATTTTTATTAATAAAAATCACTATTTTTTTAACAATTACAGTATGATGATTTATCGGGGAGTTAGTAACATAAACAATGGTCAGATTAAACAGTAATAATTAACAGAAACACTCCCTATTTCAATCATACTCGCAGTACTGTTAATAAAGTTTCGACAAACTTAGTACAGACTGCGGAACTCGTGTGCTCGCCTACTCCGTGGCGAGCTGCACTCGAACAGTCCTCGTCTGTAAAGTTTGTAACTCACTTTATTAACAGTACTAACCGCTAAAAAGATTGAAATAGGGAGTGTTTCTGTAATCGCCAACCCGCAAGAAATAGCTGTATAAGGGGTTTGGAGTAGACAAATAGCCATTGTTTATGTTGCTAATGGGAGGCGGAGGGGGAGCAGCGACTTTTATTCCGGACTTAAAAAGTAGTTTTTCTTTTACAGGAACAGGAGATTTTACCGAGTAATACAGCGAATTTACAGATTTAAAAGTAATCCTTCCCTTATACCGGATCTGGGGAAGGGATGCAGTAAACTTATAAACAACACATCTAATAAAGTTAAAATATATCATCGAACTTCTATTGACAAAATTTTTATAATTTGCTATAATATGAATGAATTAATATAATTATTCATTCATATTATAACATAAAGGAGCTACTAGCATGGACAAAAAGCAGGCATTAAAAGCAGCCGCCTATGATGTCTTCTCTAAAAAAGGCTACAAGGCAACAGGAATCTCTGAAATTGCCAAGCAAGCCGGTGTGGCGGTCGGTTCTTTTTATAACTACTATGAAAGTAAAGAAGCTATTTTTCTAGATATCTATATAGATGAAAATAACCGTGCACGCCAAGCAATGATAGATGATATTAATTGGAAAATAGATATGGTTGAACTCATCAGTCAGATTTTCAGACAGTCACGACACCTTGTTGCTTCCAATAAAATTCTTGCAGAATGGTACAATCCTGCTATTGCTGATGAGTTGCATAACTATTATTCCTCGGAAAAAGGCAAAGTTGCAAATCCCTTTCATCAGTTTTTAGTAAAGACCTTTACCAATCGCATGATGGCAGAAGGATACTCAGAGGAAAAAATTCAAGATATTTTGCAGGTCTATAATTTGTTTTACTACATGGATATGCACATCACGGAAAATGATTTTCCGAATATCGGCAGAACAGTTGAAATACTTGCAACTAACTTCATCAAAGGCATTCTTAAATAAAGAATTTATTTCTTTATTTTTTGCAAATATGTGAATGAATTTGATATTTATTCATTCACATCACAGATCATAAACTATTGTAAATAAACAGGGAGTAACAATGAAAAGAGGTAAAACAATGTTAATAATTATTATATCTATTCTTGGAGTCATATTTCTCATTACTTGGGGAGTAATTACCTATCTTGGGCGTAGTCAAACTTTATCGGTAAAATCTGTTGAAAACCTCAATAAAGACCTTTACCTTATCCACTTGACAAAACCCGATAATATGACATGGAAATCTGGCTCTTTTGCTAAGATTGAATTAGCTGATACTAAAGAAAGCCAACAAAATGTTTCCGATACGGTATCCGGGGCTACAAGAAACAGTAAAGGGAAGGAACAAAAAAGCCGTTGGCTTACCATTGCTTCCAATCCTGATGAGGGTGAAATCCTTATTTTGACACATAATAGCGGTAGTTTCTATAAGAAAACTTTAGCTGACTTAACGGCAGGGACTGAGGTCAAAATGAGTTGGTTGGATTCTGGATTATCGCTTGCAGATGATAAAGAAGTACTTGTTTGCTTTGCATCTGATGTAGGCATTGCAGCAATACGACCTATCATAAAAGAATCGGCAGGTAAGAGAGAGATTATTCTAAGCCACTTGGATAAGGGGGTTACAGTCTTTAACGAGGAACTGATAGAGCTGGCAAATAAAACGACAAATTTGATCTATAAAACCGACACCGACCTTTCCCAAAGCAAAGAAACGCTAAAAAATGCGATAGATAAATACGAAAATAAAGCTACATATTTCTTAGCCGGGCAACCTGATGATGTTAAGTTGATGAAAACATTTCTTAAAGACAATGGAATTGATAGCAAAAACATTAAATCAAGTAGTTTTAGAGGTTTGAAATAAGTTGTAACACAAAAAACACTCATTATTTCAATATTTGACGAGTATGATTGAAATAGTGAGTGTTTCTGTTTAATTGTTGCTATCTAATTGTTTCTGACCATTATTTATGCTGCTAACTCCCCTAGTTCCTATAGCAGTATAATTATAACCGTCAGCACCCGGCAGTTGTTATATATTCATAAAATTTTGATTGCTTATTATCTTCCTATTAGGATATAATTTAGCTAAAACTTAATGAGGTAAAGCTATGAGTAAACTTCTGATTATGGGTGAAGCATTAGTTGAAATAATGCGTGAAGGAGAAGATATTGAACTGTATACACCTGCTTATTTCAAAGGACCTTACCCAAGCGGCGCTCCGGCAATCTGCGCTTCTGCTGCTGCAAGAATGGGCTGTCCTACAGCTTTAATAAGCGGTGTCGGTAAGGACGACTTCGGTAAATGTCTGCTTGACAGAATGAAAGAGTTAAATATAGATATAAGCCATGTAATTACCAACCCTCAGATAGCAACTGCCTGTGCCTTTGTTACTTATTTTAGTGACGGCTCAAGAAAATTTATCTTCCATATGGGCAATACTCCTGCGGTTGAGGCTAAAGCTCCCAAAGCTGAGGACTTTCCGAATATTGAAATTATGCATATTATGGGATGTTCTCTTATGGCAAAAAAAGAATTTGCCTTAGAGATACTAAAGGCTATGCATGAGTTTAAGTCTGCAAAGGCAAAGATATCCTTTGATCCTAATATAAGAACCGAGTTAATGACGGACGAAAGTATTTATAATATTATCGAAGAAGTCATGCAAAATACAAGTTTCTTCCTACCCGGAAGAGATGAGCTTCTTTCTATAAGTAAGAAGGACAATATAGAAGATGCCATAGAGCATTGTTTTAATTATCCGAATATGGAGATCATTTTACTTAAAAACGGTTCAAAAGGCTCTACTCTTTACAAAAAGGGTGCTAAGCCAAAGTCCTATCCTGCATACAAGGTTACGCAGCTTGATGCTACCGGTGCCGGCGATTGCTTTGACGGTGCCTTTCTTGCCGAGTTAATAAAGGGCAGTAATATAGACTCTGCCGTAAGCGCGGCAAGTGCGGCAGGCGCTTTGAATGCTGCGGCTTTCGGACCTATGGAGGGTGATATAAGCCCTGAAAGTGTAAAAAAACTTATATCTGAACAGTCAAATTAATGTTGTAAATTTTTGAGCTTATAAAAACTTTGATAAATTATTTCTAAAGGAGAAAGATATGAAACAAGCGATTTTAACCAAACTACAGACAATTGAATTTAGTGAAACCGACAAGCCGAGTCCTGCTGCCAATGAGGTCTTGGTAAAGGTTAAAAATGTAGGTATCTGCGGTTCCGATATACATGCTTTCCACGGTAAGCATCCTTTTATGTCCTTTCCTATAAGACTTGGACATGAAATGTCGGGAGAGATAGTAGAGCTTGGTTCTGATGTTAAAAACTTAAAGGTCGGAGAGCTTATGACTATGATGCCTCAGATTTTCTGTAAGCATTGCGGTCCTTGTAAGGAGGGGCGTTACAATATCTGCGACACTATCAAAGTTATAGGTTGCCAGACTCCGGGTGCTGCCTGCGAGTATTTTACAGTACCTGCAGAGCTTGTAAAGACTATTCCTTCCGGGCTTGATGCACAGCTTGCGGCAACTGTAGAACCTGCTGCGGTAGGTGTTCATGCAGTAAGAATTCCCGGAAGTGTAAAGGGCTTAAATGTAGTGGTTATGGGAGCAGGTACTATAGGAAATGTAACCGCACAGGCAGCTCTTGCAGAGGGTGCTAAGTCAGTTCTTATCACGGACCTTTCAGACTTTAGACTTGAGCTTGCTAAAAAATGCGGTATCACACATACTGCCAACACTTCAAAGCTAAGTATGCAAGAAGCTGTAGATAAGGCTTTCGCAGGCGAAAAGGCGGATGTATTCTTTGAATGTGTAGGTATAGGCGCTACAGTTAACTCAGCTATTGAAAGTATTAAAAAGGGCGGCAGTATAGTTATAGTAGGTGTGTACGGCTACAGCCCTGAAGTAAATCTCGCTTTGATTCAGGACAGAGAGATCAATATCCTAGGTACACTTATGTATATAGAAAAGGATTTCCAAGATGCTATAGACTATATGGCATCAGGCAAAATCAATATGAAACCTTTGATCAGCAAGGTATTCCCATTTGAAGATTATCAAAAGGCTTTTGAATACATAGAAGAGAATAAGGATGAGAGCGTAAAGGTAATGCTTGAGGTATAGTTAAATTAAAGTGGACTATGTTTAATTTCAAAAAAGTCTGCCAATTTTATTTGTAGTATAGTAGGACTTTATCATATATGGCTTATAAAAAGTCTGCCAATTTTATTTTTCACTTGACATATGTGATAGTATATATTATCATTATTTAGCATTTCATTAGCGGGTGTGGTGGAATTGGCAGACACGCAAGATTTAGGTTCTTGTGGGCGACCGTGCAGGTTCAAGTCCTGTCACCCGCATGATTTTATAAAATAAATACCACAAAGCACTAACTTTCCTTGTTACTGCCTTGTGGTATTTGTTTTTATGATTATTAAATAATCATTTACTATATTCTTATTTACTACATCCTATTCATCAAAATACTTTCTTAAACATTCAAAAGTTTGTTGACTGATGTAATGCTCTATTCTACAAGCATCATCTTTGGCGGTTTTTTCGTCTACGCCTATTTTTACTAAAATATCCGTCAATACATGATGCCTTTCAAGTGTTCTTTTTGCAATTGCCAAGCCCTTGTCTGTAAGCAATATTTGACCGTCTGCTTCTATGGTTATAAAATCATTTTCACGAAACTTCTTCATTTGTTCACTTACCGTAGGTTTGGAATAATTCATTTCCCTTGCTATATCTACAGAACGCACATAACCGGTACTTTGCTGTAACCTCAATATAGTTTTAAGATACATCTCAGCAGCTTCTTGTATTACCAACACTATAAGCACCTCCTTCTATACCGGTGCATCGATTCTTAAATAAGTATATCAAACAACTGCCTCCTTTTCTTAATCGCATACATCAAAACCTTTAGCTTAGCAAAACTATGCCTGCATTTTTTGATGTATACACTCAGAAAAATATTCATCGTTTTTAGTACACTTATTTTGTGAACGATGCCCCTGATTGATTTGACTTTGATCGATTTTTATTCATTTTCTTTTAATAAAAGAGCAAGTTCCGTTTTATACATTTTATTAAGTGCAAAACTCGCCGCCATAGGTCCGATAAATATTCCTACTAAAAGACTTGCAAGGCTTAGATAAATCATCTGCATAAAGCCCGGTTCCAAAAACGGCAGTTTAAGCGAAAGACTTATAGCCGGACCGAACAGCATTGCTATACTAAGACCCAATACAGTCCCTATTATGGCGCCTATAAAGTTAATTATATATACTTCACTAAGCACTATATTCATTAACTTGCGCTTAGTTGCACCGAGTATTCTTAAAGTTGCAAACTCTCTTTTTCTTTCTTTTATGGAGAAATTATATACTATTCCAAGTACTAAAAGTACCATAATCCAAAGTACTCCCATAAGTATATACACATAAATCAAAATATTTTTCATATTTGAAGATACTTCCGACATCATTTGCTTAGAAAGCAGTGCATACACTCCCTCTGACTGAAACTCGGCTCTTATATTATTAAGTACAGTTACCGGATCTGCATCCTTTTTAAGCTTTACCATTACGGAAGATATCAGATTATCATTATCCGCTATAGGAAGATTAAGTATTTTCTCATACTCTTTGGCAAGTTTTCTGGTCTGCTCCATACTCATAAATACGCTCTCGTCAAAGCCCATGCCGGTTTTATCGAGCTTTGCTTTTATCTTAAAACCTTGATTAAAAAACTTAACCTCAGAGTTATGATTTCCCTGTATATTGTATCCCGCTATTACTTCATTATCAGCTAATTTATTGTCTATTCGTGAGGTAAGCCATGCACCTACAATAAAATCATCTTTTAAGTCCACACCTATTATCTGAATGGGAAATGAGCAACAACCGGCGCTTAAAGTCGCAAGGTAGAGTTGAGGACTTACCTTTTCAACACCCTCTATCTTACTTACTCTCTCAGCCACACTTTTATCAAAAAAGAAACTGTTAGGCTCTCCCCTAAGTATCGCCCCTGTGATTTTACTGTCATAACCTTCCGGAACAACTATGATATCAGCACCCATACGATTGGCTAGGGAGCTGATACCGTTTTTCAGGCTGATAATTAAAAAACTGCTTAAGAATATTACAAAGCATAAAATAGTTGTCAGCAAAATCATAGGATAGGCTCTTGAAGCTTTATTCTTGATATTTCTCCTGGCTAGTCCAAGAGTATCCAGTCTATCCACCTTAACTCCTTACTTGGCACTTTCCAATGCTCTGCTTACAGCAACTTTAAAAGCTTCATAGGACTGTGTAGCACCGCTTACCGCATCAACCTTTGATATATCCTTTGCAGCTTCAAGTGCAGGACCGTACTGAGCCGTACCCGCTATAGAATCCTGAGCCTTCTTGTAAAGTCCCTCGTTATTGGTTTCTTTACCGTACTCTTCTCCCTTTTCCTTACCTTCTCCATCAAGGTTTTCTGTAGTGACCGTACTTATAGCGGAATCCTTGATCTCTATAGTAACTCTTATCATTCCGCCATGCTCATCTTTATCACTCTCACCTGTATAGGTTCCGTCTTTATAAGCTACTGCCCCTGCACTTGCATCCGCTGCCTCTGTCAAAGACTCGGCTGCTGAAGTATCGGCAGGCTCGCCTCCACTTGAGCATGCTGTTAATGCCAAACCTAAAATTACACCAAAGGTTATAATGCCCTTTTTCATAAACTACCTCCTTATCTTTAGGAACACCTAACTGTTCTCCCTGTAAATAATAATACTTTTATATAAAAGAAAAACTTAAGCTGCCACAAAAATACTTATATCTTGTAACAGCTTAAGTTTATTTTATATTATTTTAAGTTTATTTTCAAGTAAATACTTACAAGCTTTTAGCTTAGTTTGCACTTGAGCTTTCTACAGCACTCTCAATAGCATCCTTAGCACCCTCTGCTGCTGAGCTTGCATCCTTAACAGCGCTCTCTGCTGCTTTACCTGCTGTCTCCACAGCGTCCTTAGCTGCATCATTAGCACTCTCTGCTGCCTTACTTACATCATCCATAGCACTCTCTGCCGCCTTGCTTACATCGCCCATAGCACTCTCTGCCATTGAACTTGCCTGCTCTGCTGCTGAGCTTGCCTGCTCTTCCTTACTCTGTCCACATGCTGTGATTGCAAGACCTGCTACAAGTACTGCCATTATTAAACTCTTCTTCATAATAATTACCTCCTAGAATTAAGTAAACTACCACGAAATTCCCCAACCGGTACCACAATATCGTAATATCAGTATCTTAAGTGAACTACCCATAGTCTAAAGCCTATGGGCTTCCTGCTTCGCTGACCTCGCAACCTACTATCTCCACAGGCGTTAATTCGGGCAGTCCCTGCCCTATTGTTTTTTCTTATACTACCTTAACCCACCATCTAAAGCCGGTGGGATTGCGGTAGCATTAATTCAAAAGTTCATGATATGTTTACATATTGTTAATATCGTATACACATATACGACTTTCGGCATTATAGCACATTGATATTACATAGGCAATAACTTTATAAAAATCTTAAATATTTTTATATGAACTTCTTCAAATTTTCATTTGCAGTACTTTCATCTATAACAGGGCGGCTTCTTTTCTTCTTCTCTTCTCTGCTTATCCTGCCATGCTCCAAAACTATCATTCTCTCAGCCTCATCTCCTACTTCGGGGTCATGAGTAACCACTATTATAGTACTTCCGGCATTATGCAGCTTTTCAAAGATGTCCATAACTATATACTCATTCTTTTCATCCAAGTTTCCTGTCGGCTCATCCGCAAGAAGTATGCTGGGATGATTAATAAGTGCTCTTGCTATACACACTCTTTGCTGCTCACCGCCTGAAAGCTGGTTCGGAAGGTGTTTTGCTCTATCAGCCAGACCTACAGCCTCCAAAGCTGCCATAGCCTCTTCCTCATCCGGCATGGAATGATAGTATTGAGCCATCATGATATTCTCAACTGCCGTAAGATAATTAACTAAGTGGAATTGCTGAAATATAAGACCTATCTTATCCCTTCTTATTTCAGTAAGCTCCTTTGGTGAAAGCTTTGAAATATTGGTATCGTCAAGTATAACCTCTCCTATGGAAGCCTTGTCCATACAGCCTATAATATTCATCATAGTGGTTTTACCGCTTCCCGAAGGTCCCATAATGGCAAGCCATTCTCCCTTTTCAACAGTAAGATTTATATTATCCAGTGCCTTAAGTTCTCCATATATCTTAGACACATCTTTTAATGTCAATATATTCATAGATCAATCCTTTCTTATTCTCCTCTGAGAACTAATGCAGGCTCTATATCCACCGCCTTGCTTACCGGATACAGACACGCTAACACTGTTATTATTACTGAAACCAGAATAGTTATAGGTACTAAAGGCCATAAAAATGACACCTTTCTGGCAAATACGCTCATACTTACCTGTAGCGCAAAGAGGTATCCGAAACCTGTTCCAAGTCCGCCTCCTACTATACCAAGCACCATGCCCTCACCTAAAAAGTCCATTATAACTCCCTTATTGGAAGCTCCAAGTGCTTTTTTCAGTCCTATTTCCTTTCTTCTTTCCGTAACTACCGCCATCATAGTTGTAGACACGCATATCATCATAATAAATAAAACTATAAATGTAACTATCCATACCAATGACTGTAATTTGTTTAATACAAGATCCTGAGACTGTGTAACCCTTCTGACCGGTCTTGGGGTAAGGGCAGCATCCTTTGCCGCTATGTCTGCACTTATCTTCTCAAGCTCTTCCTTGTTCGCCTCTATACTGCACTCTACTACATCAAGGTCTGTTCTTCCTATTATTTCCGACAGGTCTGTAAGGCTCATAAATATAAGCTCCTCTTCCTTACCACCGGTAGTAACTATACCCGATACTTCAAAGTCCGTAGTAGCATCCTCTCCTGTACTTTTTGGTGTAACAAGGCTTATCTTTTCACCTAGAGAAAGATCAAGTGCCTTGGCAATCTCATTTCCTACAAGAACCTGTCTTGTCTGAGAGGGCCAATCTCCGTTGATAAGCCAATAAGGACTGCTTGCCTTAGCACCCTCAAGGTCTGTTCCGGCTATTATGTAGGGCTGCTCATTGATTTTCGTATTCTGATATATGTATGGTGCTATACCCACCCTCTTATCCGTAGGTATAACTTCTTCTATTTCCTTAAGCTGTTCATAGCTTATCTTCTCATCCGCACCTGTAGGTATTACCAAAAGGTTGGCTCCGTAGGAACGAAATGCCTTACCCATCTGTTTGGGTATATCGTAATATATCGTTACAAGGCCCGAGAGAATAGTTGCTCCCATGGCTATTGCAAGCAAAGCAGTAAGCATTCGTGATTTTCTTCTGGATAATGATGCCATTACCATCTTTAAGTACATATTTCTCTTTTTTAACATATCCTCGTCCTACCTTCCATGCAACACTTCAGTCGGGTTAAGGTTAAGCAAATACCTTATAGCAGGTATACTTCCAAGTAAGGTTACAAGAAGTATTAAAATCATAACTATGGGAATAACCATAGGCGCAGGGGTGATGGCTGAACCGAATACCCTAAATCCTATAACCTGCGTAAGTCCCAGCCCTACAAAATATCCTGCTACCGCTCCTATAATTCCGGTTATGATTATCTCTGTAAGTATTATCCCTATAATCCTTGTGTTACTTGCTCCTATCGCCTTTTGCAGTCCTATCTCTGTACGCCTGTCCATAACGCTGGCTGTAACCAAGTTGGAAATACCAAGTGCCGAACCTATAAGACTTAGCACCGTAATAAGTATCATAAGCAGGGTGGTTTTATTAAGTATATCTCCCTCAGACTCCGCCACCTGTCTTATCGGTTTGGCTACCGAATCGGTAATTACTTCCTGTATCTGATAGCAAATGGCACTTACATAGGCGGTACAATACCACACCTCCCATTCCTTTACAGTAAGGGATAATGGATTTCTTGCAGCCTTTCTTGCCAAATCGTTATCAGGTGTTGTTAAGGCACTTACCTCTATACTGTTTACCACATTGCTCTTATCAGCAAACTCCTGTGCAAGTTTTAATGTGGTATATATATATGCATCTTCATCACTGCCTGACTCGTATATACCCTTTACCTTAAGATTCTTTGTAAGATGCTCGGAACTTAAACTAAGCTCATCCCCTACTTTGTATCCGTTCCTTGCGGCATAAAGAGAACCCAGCATAACGGCTTCTTCATCGTCCTTAAGCCATTCTCCGTCTATAGTCCACCAATTCTTCAGGTTTATCATACCTGTGTCAAGGTCTTCACCGGTATCAAGACTCATGTGATGTGCATACCAAGTACCGACCAACTTCGTCTTTTCACTGTCACCGTTTACATTTACTTTAGTATTAAAATACGGTGTGTAATCAACTATATTGAATGCCCAGAATATAGTTTTTATATTGCCAAGCTCATCTTCTTTTAAGTACTTATTAGTCTCATCGTCATCACCTGACATGCCGTATATATCATCCAGCAAGGAAGCCTCCTTAGCCACGACATTTATATTGGCACCGTAGGCTTTCAACTCCTGATTTACCTTATCCCCTACTCCAAGCATGGTATTAAGCATGGAAGTGGACAGGCTTGCACCCAGTGCTATGGTAAATGCTATCATAAGCATCTTTCCCTTTTGCCTGAATAAGGCACCTCTAATCATTCTAAAAAACATTTTTCCCCCTCCGATTACTTAAACACATAGGATAGATTTTCTAAAACTTCTATATCTATTTTTATCTTCTGGTCATGTACTTTATATTCAAAAGGTATAGGGTTACAGCCCCCCTTAAAACCTATAGTTCCCTTATTCATCACTACATCACAAAGTTTACATACGACCTCGTTATTTCTTTCAAAATATCCGCTGGGGCCGCATATTTCACAGGCATCAAGACCCACTCCGTAAGAACCCTGTGACTTTTGCACCACTATAAATCTCACCTTTTTACCGTCTCTTGCTTCATACACATACCTGTGCAAATGTCCGTCCGACACGCTATCAAGTGTTATTTCTATATGTCCGTTTTCAAGCTTATAATCTTCCGGTGCAGACAGGGGAACTTCTCTGTTAGCATAGGTTTTTATAACCGACAGGGAAAGAATGTTGATAATCATTACAAATAAGAAAAACTGTGCAAGATGTCTTCTTCTTCTCATATTGTATACAATCTTCCTGAACTCCGCATTATTCCTATAGCTTTCCGTTATCTTAATATTTTGCAGCCACAGTATTACAGGCACTATAATAAGCACTGACATAAGAGCGAAGTCAAATATCCTCGCATTATTTGTAATATAGGCGGTAATAACGAATACTGTAGAATTTTTAGGAATAACCTTTAATGAATACAGTCTGCTGACTATAACATTAAGCTGTGTGATACCCCTTACAAGCATACTGAATATAAGTATTCCCTTAAGTTTACTTGATTCAAGCTTCATACCTGTTCTATATATAACAAAAAGTGATAAAAGAAGCATTATTATGGCAAGAACAAACCCTATAACTCTAAAAAGCACTATGGTACTTACCGCACTTTCTCCATAATACACAAATGAATCCATCTGTAAAAAGAAAGAAGGCATATAGCAAAAAAATGAAGAAATTATATTGATCGATACCAGACTTCCCAATATATTTTCAAATACAACTTCGCTTTTTGATTTGATCTTTTTTTCGAATACTAATATAAAAATGATAAATATTGCCGAGATTATAACCGGAATCATACTGTAAAATCCGAGATTAGCCCTATTTACATAATTAGGCAGTCGTCTTATATAGGCTGATATTAAGGCACTTATTATACCTGCTACTACCGAAAAGCTGAGCACATAGGCTTTCTTTTTAGGATTTGTTGTCCTATAATAGGCTGCCAATATGGCTAAAATAAGAGGAAAGGCTATAATCTCCTCCATGGTCTTTATAAATATCTTTAAAATACTACTACCTCCTGTCTAAAACAATTACATATTACAAACCAAAGGGCTGTCGCAAAATAACCTTTGCCACAGCCTCTTCGTTTATTAACTAATTTATGTATTATCAGTACTTATCTTACCACTGTGGACCGTTCCACTCAAAGTCATCCCACTCAACCACTAAAGGCTCAGTCCAGAATCTTCCGGTTACACCTGTCTCAGGGTCTGTGTGTAAGAGATACTCGTTACCCGGTGCTGAAATCTCAAATTTAACCTTGTACTTACCTACACCGTCTTCAAACTTGATGTTTGCTCCGTAGTGTGGACCGTCAGAAGCATTCATAGGCATGAAGGCTATTTCCTGAACCTTATCTGAACCTTCCTTTTGAAGATATGCCTTAACCTTTAACCATGGAACAAAGTCACCCTTACCGTAACCGAGTGTTGCTCCCTCTGCTGAAGCTGTGATGTCGGCCTCTATATGTGCATCAGCCTCCGCCTTAGGTATACTGTTACCTGCCGGTTCCATATCTACAGGCTGGAAATATACACCTGCTACAACCAGCGGTCCTACTTCCTGCTCGTCTCCTATAGGAAACTCTTCAAAACCTCCACCTACAGCCGGTGCCTCTGCACTTGTTTCAGCCGCTGTTGTCTCTGCCGCTGTTGTCTCTGCCGCTGTTGTCTCTGTTTTGCCTGAAGCACAGCCTGCAAGTGAAAGTGCAGCTACTGCCGCCAACACCGACATCTTAACTATTAGATTCTTCTTAAACATAAAACCTCCCTTTGCCGACTCTATTTTTTATTTTTTTGTTCCAGTTCGGCTTTTATTTTTTTGCTGTTTTGCGTATGCATAACAACAGATATTATTGTTATTATTAAAATAATAAACTGCGCTGCAAGATTTTCCACACGGTCATATATACCGAGAAAATCAATAGTAAAACCGTTCATCGCAGGTATAGGGGTTCTTCCTATTACATCCGCTTCCTGTAATTCAAACACTCCCTTTCCTACAAATGAGATACAAAGTATAAACATAAGTATACTGGTTGCCATAAAGAACGGTTTTAGCGGTAGGCGTATACTCAGCTTAGTTATAAGTATATATACAAATACCAACACAACTATAGCTATACCAAGTCCCAGCCACATATGATAGGGGCTGTTGGCTATATTTGAACGCATACCTTGGAAGAAAAGTATAAGCTCGGCTCCCTCTCTTGATACTGCAAGGAAGGAAGTGAAAACAAGTGTATATACATTGCCCTTGGTTATTGAGCTGTCAACTTGATCCTTGATATACTTATTCCACACCTCAGTCTCAGACTTTGATAACATCCAGTTACTTACATAGAAGAGTACCGCAGTGGCTATAAACATCGTTATACCCTCAAATATCTCCTGTGAAGCACCTGACTGTGCCTCTCCTATGCTTGCGGCTATCATATTGAATCCTATTGCAAGAACTATAGAAATAACTATACCTGCTATGGCTCCTACATATACCGCCTTTAAGTGCTTCTTATTATCGGTCTTGACCAGATAGGCTATTATTGCAGCTATAACCAGTATAGCTTCAAGTCCCTCTCTTAAGGTAAGACCGAAAGCTGCCATAAAGGTTACAAAATCCTGTCCCTGTTTGTTTGTCTTAGCTTGTGTTCCTGCATCTGTGGCTGTATCCGCACTTTTATCGGCAGCACCGGACGCATCGGCTCCACCCTCTTTACCTGCCGAACTTACACCGTCAAGTGTGTCCGCATCTTCGTGAAGCATTTGTATTAACTTCTGTACCTCGGTATCCACTTCATCAGGCGACTTTGAATCCATTATGGCTTTTTTTGCCAAATAGAATTGATGTTCTACATCCGAACCTCTGCTTCCCGATATAGATGCCATAACAGTCTTTTCAAAGCCAAGCTTTTCATAAAATTTATAGTAGGCGGTATTTATAGCATCCCTTGCTTCATTTGCTTTTTCACTGCCGCCTTCTCTGTAAATATTGGCACCGTTTAATATATGTTCTTCCATGGCTTGCGCCACTTCATTCCAGTTTTTATAAGTAGCCGTATCCGCATAAGCATTTAAGGTATTAAACACCAAACAAAGCAGCGTAAATACAGCTAATATATACTTAATGCTCTTTTGTCTTATAGATCTCATCATAATCTCCCTACTCGCCTAATAGCCTTCCTGCCTCCATATGTATAACTCTATCCCCATCCCTTATTATATCATCCTCATGGGTAACCATTAAAAGTGCCGTACCGGATTCATGAATATCATATAAGATCTTCATAATATCTTTTGTTGTGGCACTGTCCAAATCGGAAGTAAGCTCATCCGCTATAATAAGTTCAGGCTCGTTCATCAGCGCTCTGGCAAGCAATACCCTTTTAAGCTCACCTCCGGAAAGCGACCTCGGAAACTCGTCTTTTAATCCAAGTATCTGCATCTTATCAAGAAGCATCAAGGCTCTTTCCCTTGCAGGTTCATTTTTTTTATATATATGAACCGGAAGTTCCACATTCTCGGCTACAGTAAGATTAGGCAATGTTCCAAGGCTTTGAGGTACATAGCCTATGGATATATTCCTGTATTCGCTTATCTTCTCATCACTATAAGTACTTATATCGACAGTGTTAAAATTCACACTGCCCGCATCGGGTCTTAATATACCGGCTATTAAGTTAAGAAGTGTGCTTTTACCGCTTCCGGACTTTCCTCTGATATAGACCAGTTCAGCCTTATCTACAGATAAGCTTACATCTTCTATGGCATAAAACTCCCTATCGCCACGCATGAACTTTTTAGATACATTTTTAACTTCTAAAACAGGCATAAAAACTACTTTCTGAATTTAATTTTTCTTATTAAGAAATATATAAATAATATTGGCAACTATAAAAATTCCCGACACAAGAAGTATTGCTGGCTTTGTTGCCACATTACAGTGCATCATAGGGTTAGGACAGGTTCCTATTATATGAAGAGGAGTCAACATGGTAAATGCTCCTATAGCTATATTGGCTGTAACAAGCCCAAGACCCAAGCCCTCTTTCTTTAATACAAACGCATTGAACAACATAACCGCTGCTATAATCACTATCAGTACTCCCAGTGCCTTAACCACCTCCCCTGTCCAATGGCACTTCATAAAACCGCCATCAGGCATAGCCGGACAAACTGAAGCTATATGATTTGGAATAAAATACAGTACCGCACCTAATATTAAAAATATTAATGCAAAGACCTTATCTTTATTCTTTAACATAATACACCTCTCCTTTAGATAACATTATAGTTAGTGTTTCCTAACATTTCAAGATTTTATCACACTTGTAAGTTTTGCGTCAAGTATTAGTAAGTTTTTATATCATAAAATTAACAATATAATCATTTTGTATTGAAATAAAAACATTTTATTAAATATCCTTAATATAATCTGAAATATATCTTTTTTCATTATTTGATATATTGCTTAATCTTTCACTTATATCTTTCTCTACTCTTTGTACCTCCAGTTCAAATTCCCTTGACGATATTAAAATACAGCCCTTACTTTGAATTATGATCTGCTCGGTAGCATCTGAAGTTACTACTATGACCTTGTATTTTTTAGCCATATCACTTACGGTTTTTTCTATGTATTGGTCTGCAGTCTCAGCCTGTTTTGTATATACTATGCTTATATCTTGGTATTTAATAACCTCTCTTTTATGATTTTCAACCTTGTAAGCATCAAATACGACTATTATCTGCATATCCACACCTGATTTATAGTGTGATATTATTTCTACCAGTCTGTCCCTTGCAGCCTGTATATCCGCCTGTGCGATATCGGCAAGTTCCTTCCATGAGAAAATTACATTATAGGCATCTATCAGAATATAGGTTTCCTCTTTTTCTTTAGGTTTATACACATACTCTTTTTCCTTAGTGCCTACATCTTTAGGTCTGCTATTTTTATTATTTTCTATAGGGCTTTTTATTTTTCCGTAGGTTCTTTCAAAGATCTCAATAAGTTCTTCACTGCTTGCCCTATGCTCGCCAAATGAGCTTTTAGCTCTGCCTATAACAGGTAAAGTTTCATCAGACTCTTTGCTGTACACACTTTCAAGATGCATATAGTCTTCTACTCTGTCCCAAGGCACATAAAATCCGCTTCCATGGCTATAAAATATAGAGCCGCAAGGGTTATCCTCATCAAACTCCGCTTCATATCCGAACTCTTCTATAAGTTCTTCCTCATTATGACAAAGATCATAATTTCTATACGAAAGACTTATACTTCCCTCTCCCTTAGTAAAAGCCCTTAAGTCCATTTGATAATTATTTATTAATACAACCGGCGCATAACCGCTTATAAAGGCTGTATCATCCTCTATCTCAGGGGCTGAAAACTTGGCATACAGATTACTTAGATCAGTCAGTACCCTGCCTACACTATCCTTCGGACAACTTATTACAAAGTTATAATAAGGCTCTAAAACAGCACACCTTGCCTTCATAAGCCCCTGTCTTATCGCCCTGTAGGTAGCCTCCCTAAAGTCTCCTCCGTCTGTATGTCTGTTATCCGCCTTTGCTGCTGCCAAAACTATATTAACATCCGTCAGTTTAGCTCCTATAAGCACTCCACTGTGCTCTTTTTCCATAATATGTGTGCATACCGCACTTTGGTAGTTTTTTGCAAGCATATCCTCCGGCATATCCACCAAGGCGCTTACACCCTCTCCTCTTTTTGCCGGTTTTATAAGCAAATGTACCTCCGCATAGTGCTTTAGAGGCTCAAAATGACCTATCCCTTCCACTTCTTCCAGTACGGTTTCTTTGTATACGACACTCCCCTTAGTAAATTCAACTTCTATACCGAGCTTATTATATAATCTGCTCTTAAGTATCTCTATCTGTACCTGTCCGAAAAGTTTAAGTTCTATGTCCTCGGAGTTTTTCTTACTGAACTCAAGACTCGGCTCTTCCTCGTACATATACTCAAGTTCTTTATACACCTTACTTATATCCGCATCTTTTGGAACTATCATCTTATAGTTAAGTACCGGCTCTATAATAGGGCTTATACTTTCTGTAGGCAGACCTACAGACATACCTGCAAATAAAGATTTTAATCCGGTAAGCGCCACTACATCTCCTGCTACGGCTTCTTCTTTTGATATATACTTATCTCCGTGATAAAGCCTGATTTGGTTGATTTTTTCATCATTTAGAGAGCTTTTCGGTTTCAGGCTTCCTCCAAGCATCTTAACATGACTTAACCTTGTCCCTTCCTCATCATAGCTTATTTTATAAACCTTAAGTGCTAAATCTTCACTGTATGAAGTTTCCTTGGTAAGGTTGTCCATGGCATATATAATATTCTCCACGCCCTCTCCTTGTAATGCCGATCCGAAGAACATCGGATAAATATGCCGCTTGCAAATACTTTCTGTAATATCCGGGCTAACTAAACTTTTCTCTTCATACTTTTCCAATAAACTGTCATCACTGTAGGCAAGCTCTTCAATCAGGTCTTCCTCAAGCCTTGATATATCAAAGCCTTCTTCATCAAAAGCTTTTGAAAATATATCAAAGTCAACTATATCTCTTGACAGCTTGCTGTGTATTTCTTTCACTATTCTTTCCTTATCGGCAAGTTCACTGTCCATCTTATTTACAAATATAAATGTCGGAATTCGGTATTCTTTTAACAATCTCCAAAGAGTCTTTGTATGGCTTTGTACTCCGTCTAAAGCATTGACTACGAGTATTGCATAATCAAGTACAGCAAGGGTTCTTTCCATATCCGCTGAAAAATCAATATGCCCAGGTGTATCGATAAGGGTTATTATACTGTGCCTTAAGTTAAGTATTGCCTGCTTTGAAAATATTGTTATACCCCTTAAGCGTTCCAAATCATCATTATCAAGAAAACTGTCTTTTGAGTCAACTCTTCCTACTTTTTTAATACTTCCGCTTTTATATAGCAGACTTTCCGACAAGGTCGTCTTGCCTGCATCAACATGTGCCAAAATGCCTATGCTCAATCTTTTCATATATTTTTCTTTCCGCTTGTCTTTAACTAATGTATCGTCAGCAAAATAACTATGCCAAAAACGCTGAATATTTTTCCGAGTGCCTACAGCAGAAAAAAGGCAAGTTATTTACTGTGCTTATTTAAGAAACAATGTACCGATTCAAGTTATCTTTTTCTTTTCAAGCTTCACTCTAACATAATAAAGAGGAAAATAAAAGTTAAATTCTAATAGTTACGCTTTTCTTACTATTTCTTACTATCCGCTTAGCCTACTTTTTTTACAAAAAATATGTGATATAATTAAGTCAGAATTGGTAATTCAGAAAGTTAGAGGTAGTTTTATGAAGGCTAATAAGTTATTTCTTACTTCAGTTTTTATTTTTAGTCTTTTACTGTTTCCTTGTTTTCCTTCAAAGGCGGCACTGCCTGTAGTGGACGGTAATTCCTACACTTGGGTTTTGGATAATTCCGCATGGCGTATGAAGGATGCTAACGGAAACCCTGTGAGTGCATGGGTAAGTTATAAGGATGATACCTATTACTTAAATGAAAAGGGTTTTATAAAAACCGGATGGGTAATCTATGACAGAGCTTGGTACTTTCTTGATGAAAGCGGCAAACTTGTAAAAGACAAATGGGTCTTCGGTACATATTATGTGGACTCTGAAGGTAAGATGATCAAAAAAAGGTAGTTGCTCTAAAAATAGTTATTGAATTTAAAAGCAAAAAAGTTGAAACTTCAATGAATAAACTTCATTAAGTTTCAACTTTTTTATTATCTTATCCAAGCTCCGTCCGATCCAAGCTTAAATGTGCTTATAGTTGTATTTACCGCCATACTGCCCTGTCCCGGATAAAAATAATACCATTTATCCGAAATCTTAGTCCAACCTTCCGACATTACGGCATCATCTCCTATATAATAGGTCTTTCCGTCCGCCGCCTTTAACCATGAGCTTCTGACCATTGCTCCTTCGTCAGCCGTTCCTGCATTGGTGTTAAGATAATACCATTTATTGCCTTCTTTATGCCAACCAAGCTTCATATCTCCATCATTATTAAGAAAATACAACTTATTATTTTTATTTTGCCAACCTGTAAGCATTTTACCGTTTGAGTCAAAAAGATACCACTTTCCTAAGACCTTTTCCCAGCCGTCTTTTTTCAGTTCTCCGCCGGGAAACCTATAATACCAGTTTCCATTTTCCTTAAACCATCCTACTGTATACCCATTGTTTGCATTTGGTCCGAAGTTACTGTCATTGGGGCTTGTTCCTTTATATACCTGATCTTCACTTATATACAACTCTCCCGACTCCACCCATGCGGAGGCTGCATTATAGTTGCTTCCTGAAGGTGACACTGTTCTTACTCTAAAGGTATAAGTTCCCTCTCTTATCATATAAGGGTAAAAATTATAACTGTAGCCTTTGTGTTTTTCTACTCTTCTTATTTGGCTGTTTCCTCGGTATAATGCCACATCAACATGAGAAGAGCCGTCTGCATTTTCCCATATAGCCTTACCTCTGTTATTTTCATCCCAGACAAGATCATAAGGTACTCCATACTGTCCTTTGGCAGCCTTAAGTTTCATAGTAAGGCTTAGATCTTCTCCCTTTTTGCTGCTGCTTACATAGTAAGCACCGGTGATGGAGACAGCCCCCAAACTGTAAGAAGACTTGAACTTATATTCTGAATCTGCGGTACTGTCAGGAGTAAGTGTAAGTTTTACCTTGATCTCTTCACCCACGGATATTTTATGGCTGCTTTGACTTACGAATTCACAGTCACTGATATGGTATTTTTTCTCAGCTTCCGACACATATACCTCTACATCTCCACCTGAATTCTCGCCTATCGTAATTGTATTGTCCGATATATATTCACCACTCTCTATACCTGTGGTCTTAACTTTTATATTCAAATTTTGTATGGTTTTACTCTCAGCTCTACTGCTTATCAAAAAAGAAAAGGATATAAATGAAATAAAGCCAATAGCAGTAAGTACCTTTTTATATCTTTTCATTATGCCCCCTTTCCGATTCTAATATTACATGAAATCTACATTTTTTCTAATTTTTATTAATTATAACTATATTTTTAGTATATCCTATGAATATATAGTAGTAAACTTAAGAAAATATTAACAATTATTTACAGCAATAAAACAGCTTAAAATTCAAGAACACCCAATTTTTATTCTCACTAAAAAAGCTGTTATAAGATAAATGACTATGCATCTATCTTACAACAGCCTATTTGCATTAATTATATTCAATCAAACTTAATAATGTACCTTTCTGTCGATACTTAAACTACTCTATTCTTATGAATTTTTTATCTTCTACAGCCTCTTCTTTATCCTTGGGAACAGAAAGCTTTAATATTCCGTTCTCATAAGCAGCTTTTATATCCTCCTCTTTAACTGCTGAGCCTACATAAAAGCTTCTTACACAAGAACCCACCTTACGCTCACGCCTTATATAGTTTCCGTTGTCATCCTTCTTATCATCACTTTCCTCGTGCTTTGCAGATATTGTAAGATAACCGTTCTTAAGCTCTGCCGAAATATCTTCTTTATTAAATCCGGGAAGCTCCACACTTAACTCATAATTGCCATCAACTTCTTTTATATCAGTCTTCATACTTGGTACAGCTTTTAATGCAGGTAAATCTGACATCCAAAAATCATTATTAAAAAAGTCATCAAATAATCTATTGGTTTTTCTTGGTAATAACATAATCTTTTCTCCTTTTCATATTAATAATCTATATAAATCAATATATGATATATATTGTTTATTTGTTATATATAATATATAACACTTATTGTTAGCAATGTCAAGAGCTGAGTGCTGATCTTTTGTGAATATTTTGTGAATATAATAATTTATATTACTAACTAAGCTACAAATATATTTAGCCGGGTTCTACCCGGCAATAGCTTTAGGCAAGTACTGTTTAAATAGAAGAAGGCTTAAGCTCACTCTTGTTTATCACAAGTTATAAGCTTAAGCCTTATATCTTATAAATCTATAGTTTCAATATCACCTTCTTCTTTTTTATCATTATCTTTGTCTTTATCTTCTTCTTTGTCTTTATCTTCTTCTTTGTCTTTATCTTCTTCTTTGTTTTTACCTTCTTCTTTGTCTTCTTTATCCGACTCTTCTTTTATTGCATCTAAACCTTCGTCTTCCTTGGGTTCTTCATCATCAAGATCCAATAACTCTATATCTTCAAATTCGATATCCGAATTATCAAGATCTAAATCATAAGTAGCATCCTTTACTGAAAGGCCCGAATCCATTTCTTCCAGTTCCAGACTGCTGTTAGACATTTTCTTATCTATATCGCCTAACTCATCCTTTTTATTTACATATGAGTTCCTGCCTGCACGCAATACCTTTGAGATGATATATATAAGCATTGCTATTATAACAATAATTAAAGCAATTATAACATAGGTCTTTATCTGATCCATCTGCTTTAACTTACTTATTTCTTCATTAGAACCCTGCTGAGCCGCAGCGGCATTTTGACTATCACCGGGATTTTCAAAGTATCTTTGTATGGTCTTTTCCTTAACATCATATCTGTAAAAATTCTTCTCTCCATCTGCATTCATAGCATATACAAGACAATACTCCTTCTCGCCTTCTCCGCTCTGTACCCAGCCCTTTACCGTCTTTGAATTATTGATAGTAATAGTGTTCTCCACAAAACCTGCCGGAACGCTCACTCCGTCAGGAAGCGGCAGTACAGTAATGCTCTTGCTTGACATATTTATCTTTACATAAAGTGAGAATTCTTTTTTGAGCTCATCGTATATGTAAAAACTTCCTGAACCGTCAGGTGCTATTAAGTACAAAAGCAATACATCTCCGACTGTTGACTTGGCTGCACTTATTTCCTGTCCGTTATAGGTATACTTTACCTGCTCAAAACCTTCCGGCAACACGCTGGGGTCAAATATAGTAGCTATACTGTAATTACTGCCGCCTATGCTAACTGACAGTGCGGTTTCAGGATCAACATTGGCTGCATCATCGGTTATTTCACCTTCAAGTTTTTCTACAAGGATATTGTATACCATTTCCGTGCTGCCGTCCGCTGCGGTAACCTTACACTCTATCTTATTCTCGCCTACAACAAGCTCGGAATTTCCGCTTATTACTATCTTGGCATCTTTATCATTGCTGATAGCATTTACCGCTATTCTATCTACAGAGCCTCCGACCCTTGTCTTGTATTCCGTAACATCACTTGAAAAAGCCGGCTCCAAAGTTCCCGGACTGATTTCCAAACTGCTCAAAGCGGCATTATTGGCAGAACCGTCCGCAGCATTTATAGTTATACTTGATGAACCCAGCTTATCGGCATCTATGGACGCCATGTTGCCGTCGCCGTCATAAACTTCCCAAGTCTTAACCGAAAGAGATGTACTTCCTGCACTTAGAGCCTTGAACTTAAGCTGGTATAGCCATTCTGTATCACTTCCTCCGCTATTGCCCTTTATCTGTATAGTACCGGCACCGCCTTCAGCATCTTCCCCGCCTATAAATTCAAGATAAGCCGGATCATATGCCAATGTAATATTGGTACTGCCGATTTTTGCCGAGTCAAGTGAATTTATCTTCATGCTTATGGTAACTTCTGAATCTACGGAAACACTTGGATCTGAAAATGATATTCTCGCACTAAGTGCATAGGCATCATTTGTACTGAATATCGCTAATATATAAACCAAACAAATAGTTATCAGAGTTTTAACTGCAGCCCTGATTTTTTTATTAAAATACATCATCCTATCTCCTTAATTAGTGTAACGGCTGAATTTACAAGACTATGATGGTCCTATTAAAACATTACTGTCAGTATTAGGATTATTTGATGAACCTCCACCACCATTTTTCTTAACTACATTAATAACATACTTTCTTGTAGTTCCATTTTCAGCCCTTACCTCTATGTTTACCTGCGTATTGGCTTGACTTAAGTTAATAGTTCCGCTACCGCTCACACTTGCCTTTGAATCTATGCTTCCCGCATTCACCTTAATACTTGATACAGATGAGTCAACTATTAAATCATAGGTAGTTGTGTCGGCATTGAAACTGGGACTTATATTATACCCCTCTACAGAAAGGGAAGCAAGTTTATTATTTGGGCTGCCGTCTCCTTCAGGTTTTTTCGCTATTTCATTGGGCATTTCTTTATACACCGGTATGTAAAACTCAAGCTTTACGTTTTTCATCTCTGCCGTATAAGCTCTTGATAATTTTAATCCCTCACTTGCCGCCGCTTCAACATAGGTCATGTATTGATGCTTATAGGGATCTGAACCCTGCACATTGAATTTTTTTAGATAAAATGTATTCTGTCCGGCATGAACATACTTTTCTCCATAATACATGGCACCGCCTATTATAGCTTTTTCCCTGCTATTCCAAGGTCTTAAGTAAGATCCCGACTGTGATGCCCACCACAATCCTCTTTGCGTAGCGGTTTGATTACCCGAATGGTATGCCTGTATATTAAAAAAGTTATAATGTCCCTCATAAGGATTGGTAGTACCGCTTATCAGTCCGCTTGTTCCCTTTACACCCTGTTCCTGTATAAGCATGGAAGCAAGTACATAAGGGTTTACATTGGACTGCACCGCTGCCGACATGATCATGTCTACATAGGTTTTTTCTTCCGGCGTGCTGCTTGCTGAACTTGTATTATTACTTTGTGTAGCGGGCTGTGTGTCCTCAACCGCTGCCGGTGTAGGCTCCATAATTACGCCTGCCGGAGATTTAAACTCTATATTGGCATCTTTTACATACTTGGGTGCAAGTCCAAGATAGACGCCCGGAGTATTGGAAGAAACACCTGCACCCGGACCTTTGGAAGTCCCTGATGCTGTATTAGCGGCGCTTGTTGTCTCTATAGTACTTATATTACCCATAGACTTACTTTCCATAAATGTTGACTTGACCAAAGTTTCAACTCCGCTTGCCACCTGTGTGCTTGAATCATAGTTTTGCTTTAAAAACTGAAATATATTTGATGAGTCCAAGAAGTTTCTTGGATCCATATAGTATCTTACGATTCCCTCGGAAGCTGCCATCCACTTGCTGCCGTCAAATGTAGCCCAAGTTGAGTTTGACCAATCATAAGCACCTGCTTCAATTGACTTCCATGATGATATACTTTCTCTTGTAACCAGATTTCTTCCTACTATACTTTCATTTTTTATGGCTTCTTCCCATGTCATATCAGTATGCATAGCCTTAAATACCCACTTCGGATATTCGCTATGTATCTGCCTAAGCTTGGATTTATATGATTCCGGAAATCCCTGCTTAGTCATCTCTTTTTCAAACTCATTATCAGTAGCCGCATTTACCTCTATTGACTTATAGTTTACAAGCTGTACCAAGGGTGTTGCAGCTAAACTAAGTACGATACCATATGCCATTATTTTTTTTAATGACCTTAACTTCATATACTCTCCTATATTTTATTACAGACATCAAAAAATATGCTACACTTTGATATCCTGCTTGAATATTTGTTTTATGTGTGGCTTTCATTTTATCATCATAAGGGTAATTGTTCAAGGCATAAGCCCTTTTAATAGTTACGAATATATTACGGTTTTAATACTATATTCGTATATCTGTTGTATTCTATTAATTTGGCGTTTACTTAAATTAATCATTATTTTATTAGCTAAAATGTCGAAGTTTCAATGTACTGCTCCAATTCGGGGCATGGGAAGTTTGAGTCATTAACTAAAAGCCAAAAAATAAGTTTACATCTACATCATGCTCTAAGCTTTATTCGGTGCAGCATTTCTTAAAATAAACACCGCAAGTAACTTGTCCTCTTTTCTGAGTGTATGCATCAGAACCCTTAGTGTAACACGCACTCTTATATTTTTAATGTACCTCACTTGCTCTTTCCAGGGAAAGTTCCATACAGCCCTTCATTGTTTTATCAAGTAAATCAAGCATTTCTTTAGGGCTTATTTTCATTCCGCTTACAAGCCAGTCCAAAAGAAGCGAGATGTATGCTCTTGAATAAAAGTCAACTATAAAATCAAAGTATACTTTTTCTATGGCTTTGTCCGAAATCATCATGCTGAACTTTTCCACGATCTGCCTTATGTGTTTTAGTATGGATCTGTGCATGATATCTCTTCCCATGCTATTATAAGCGCTGATAAAAAGTATACGGTTCTTTTTGAGGTAGTCCATAAATACACTTAATGATTCATCAAAGTTGTTTATATTTTGAAGTTCCTTAAGCGGTATTATGGCTTCAAATTCAAATATCCACTCCAGTAGTTCGTATATATCTCTAAAATGGTAGTAGAAGGTGGAGCGTGTTATATTGCAGTCTTTAATTAAGTGACTTACCTTTATTTTATCAAACGGCATGTGCTCTACTCTTGATTTTAATGCTTTTGAGAGAGTTTTCTTGGTATTAAAAGAGATTTCTTCATTGGTCATGATCGGCTCCTTTTGTGTTGTTTTTTGTATCTCAGTATTGTTTTGAATACGCTAAGTAATTTCTTTAACCTACCCTCTAAATAGTATCTGCGGGGGGGATTAGATATTTTTAAACTAACACTCAAGCTTTATAGATTATCTTATACCTAAGGATAATAAGAGGTCAACAACATAAATAATGATTGGTCGGATATCAACAACACTATACATCGGCTAATCTAGATCAGTTTACTTGTTTACAAAAAGCTATAATAAACTTATCTCTAAATACTTTCATAGTCTCTAATTATCTTTTCAACCAGTTCTAAATCTAAGTTAAGTTCAGAGGATATTTCCTGTTTATCAACTCCCTTATTATAAAGTTTTATAATTTTTAAACCTTCTTCACGCCCAAGCTCTCTATTTTCTCTATCTCTTTGTAATAGGGTCATATACTCCACCTCCATTTCCTTACTGTCCTTAACCGCTTCCACCTTCTTTTGTATGTCTTTTATCAAACGGTTATTCGCACTTGCCGCAAACTCGGCAGTTGTTGTTTCTATATACTGCAGGAACTCTTTAATATCACTGTTTACATCATCAAGAATGCCTTTGGTATTTAAAAACATCTTTATAGTTTCATCGCCTAGTATTAGTTTATTATCTTCCTTACAAATATTTTCAAAGGTATAGACATGTCTTCCTTGATTAAAGAAATCAAAAGTACATATAAATATTACATAGGTTTTTCGCAAATCTTCATAAGGTCTTCCTGCACCAATCAGGTCCAAATCTATATTTCCTTGGTAATATCTTGCTCTTTTGGGTAGGTCTTTTCTTTTTGTTCTCTGCATTTCAACATTATAGACTGTATCCTTGTCATCATTAACATATACATCAAGGCGTATACCCTTGCCGTCGAGTAAGAGGTCTATAGTCTTTTGTGTTATTGGAGATTCCACTTTCTTTATAGATATATTTAATATTTGTTCCAAAACCCTGCGGCAAATTTCATTGTCCGACATGACCTTGGCAAATAGAAAATCATCCTCAAGATTCAGGTCTTTAATGTTTTTGGGTACATCATTCATCGGCGCACCTCCTTATTAATTAAGAAAACAAATTGTATTAATAAGTATAAATATGATAAAATAATTACTGTATCTGCTATAAGTATATCATATGGTATACTGAAAAATCTATATTCTGTATCAATAATGATTTGTAGGGAAGTTAGTAACATAAACAATGGTCAGAAACACAAACATTATTCAGAAACGATTGCACGGTAACAATTAAACAGAAACACTCCCTATTTCAATCATACTCGCAGTACTGTTAATAAAGTTTCGA
>ERZ772921.255-NODE-255-length-33506-cov-2.841500_pt1 | contig 33506 bp, 40 predicted proteins | sample MGYA00512117_ERZ772921 | MGnify/ENA primary metagenome ERZ772921 (study PRJEB29015, sample SAMEA2737944) | human oral metagenome | biome: human oral; feature: human-associated habitat; material: dental | place: China | collected 2150 ...
ACCATCAATCACGATATCTTTGCCGGGTTCTATGATGCGCAAAGAATCCCCGCTGCGAGCACCGCCCCTCAAGCCATAGTCAATCAACACGGTGTATTCATCTTGAATAGCAATAACTTTATATTTTTCGTACATGATTACCCTCCCACATTTACAATTTACCTCTTAATTCGACGCCCTTTCCTACTATAACAGTCACCGCCTAAAACGATCGCCGTAATTCAATGACTTTGCCGAGGACAGGGATTACAATAATTCTTCAAGGCGTGCCGTTAATTGAGGAGACAGGGGATATATATCGTCTATAAACCTAAGGTCATGTCGTACAGATTCACCGTTTTCTTTGATGAGTTGCCTTTAGTATTTATTGTCGCTTCGTTGTCAATATGTTTTTAATGCTATCTAAAATAGCTTTGCCCGGTAGCAGTTTGGTATCCCAAAAGAAAGGCCATTCGGGTGGACATATTATAGCCATATGTATTAGAGATATAAAATGGTCGCCAGTTATTTCCATTATCATAAGATACATATGCGACATCAGAACCCACGTAAGGGGGTAATATCATTTCATGACCGTCAATATTAATTGCGGTCATACCCATTTTTTGGGGATTCCATGGTTTATAAAACCATACTGTATGAGGAGCTCTAACTTCTTTGATTTCTGTAATATCTCGGTTAAATTCAACTCCTATTTGATTCTGAGCAAATATTATACCGTCATGATCAATTTTTTTTTAACACGACTGACGTTGTATCTAAATAACTAGCACCACCCATATGAGCATAAATTATTCTATAACTAAGATTGTCATATAAATAATCAGGATAATCCGCATAAATTACTCCGGACAAAGATAGAAATAAAAACACTAATCCCAATAGTTTTTTCATAATTAAGTTCCTTTCGAAATCCGAATTCATCCATGCTTATTCCACTGTTAGTGTTAATTTAATGGGGGATTAAAATACATGTTGTAAGCTTTATAAAAAACAAAATTAGCGGCATTATATGATGGACTTCCAAAGCCACTCATAGATTGTAGATTTATTTTTAAGGGATCTATTGTAATTGCACCACCATTCCCACGCGGTGAACCATTCATATGAAATATTTCTAATTTTTGTGGCCGCCACGTTATTCCAGTATTAATTTTTATTTGGCGCATAATCTCGCCGGGAGTATTTATATATTTCTTTTTCAAATTAACAATGCTTTGGTTTAAATTATATGTGTATGTATTGTAGTAAACAGTTATATTATCTTGGTTATAATACACGGCATATGCTGTTGCATTAATTGAATAATAAGGGGGCGAGTATCTAACCACTGATACAGAATTTACATCAATATATTCTTCTTCAGTGTCGTCAGAAAAAACTAGAACATATTTATACGGTTCAGCTTTTATATCATCTATAGATATTGCAAAAGACGTTATTGGTATTATCATTACTACTAATAATATTATTAAAACTTTTTTCATATTCTTTATCCTTCCGTATCAAAATAATCCTTCTTTTACATAATAATTATATAAGCCACTTGCTATTGAATAATCAAGTGAAGCAACATCTGCCGGCATAGTTTTTTCATAATGATATAAATTATGCGGAGTAATATTTTTTCCGTCAAAATCAAATACTTCAAAATTATATTTATGAATTCTAAGTCCGGAATCGAACAACTTTAGTTGATCAACGAAATATTTTATATTTATTTTTGTTTGAGGATTAGCTGAGACAAATTTAGTTAAATTTTTTATGCTACGCTCTTTTTCGTAAATAAAATCGTATTCACAAGTGATAATAGATTGACTGGCATTAATAATTTGATAGATTTTTGATTTTATTACTGTTGATTTTTCATTATTTAAAGTCATATTGGTATTATTGAGATCAAGATACCCCAGTCCATCTGATGATTTGCTGATTATGCGATATCTATTAGAATCATTTTCAAGCTCTGTTTTTGAAATAGCAAATACGGTAACTGAATTTAATATTATGAGACTTAATGAAATAATTAATAAAAAAAGTTTTTTCATAATCAGACCTCTCCTTATAAAACGTTCGTTTTAAGTTGTTTTTTAGTAGAAAGTTATATAGTATCTTCATACAACATGATAGAAAAACTCCATATCCTCTGCCATTGTTGCAGGGATGATGTCGCTGCGTCGTATCATTTCTTCGATAAGAGAGGCTTCAGCAGCTTTTCCAAAATCCTCGTTTCGGATATGGTCGAGTTCATGGAGAATTTCAGTTTTAGCCTGCTCCCGTGACAGTTGATTGCTTACGAGTACAGTATATGTTCCGTCGGCATTTGTCGTACAAGAGGCTTTGGCATTTGGAATACTGCACAATATTATATTAATCGTCATTATTGGTTTCCTTGGATTTTAAGTATTTTATATAGTCGTAAGCCTCCTGCATTTGCTCTTTGGTTAAATTACGACTGGTACTGAACAGCACCTTTAATTCTGGGTTCGTGCGTAGTTCTTCAGCAAGCTCGGCGACCTCCGGGTCGGTGTAATAGCCCTGTGTTTGGTCAGGGACGTCTTCCCAGCCCATTAAATAAGCCGGCGTTACACCAAGAGCGTCAGCAAACACTTTAATTTTTGCCCTTGATATATCGATTTTCCCAGCCTCAATTTTATTGATTGTGCTGCGAGAAGTATATCCGGTTTTCTTTGCTAAATCATCCTGGGACATGTTGTGTTCTTGTCTTAATCGGCGAATGCGTTCATAAATAGTTTCCATATGAATATCTCCTTTTGGGGGAATTATATCAAACCGTTTCAAAATAATCAACAATTTTTTATAGATTAGGAAAATTTTGTTGACAAGAAGGAACCATAAATGATAATATGTGATTGTAGATTTAAAATCAACAAAGAGAGGAGGTGTAGAGATGATTAACTATGAGCTCTTAAAGAGTCGAATTGACAAGTCTGGCATTAAAATTTATGCATTGGCAGAGGCTTGCGGTCTGACTCCTCAAGGTTTATACAATAAGTTGAACGGCAAGAATGACTTTCGATGCTCGGAAATCATCTGCCTCAGTAAGGCTTTAAATCTTTCCAATGAAGATAGGAATGCAATTTTTTTTGCCTAAATTGTTGATTAAAAATCAACAAGCACGGAGGTGGGAAAGGAGGATTTGTCATGAAGCTATGTATGACAGTAGAAGAAGCCGCCGAAGCCGCCTCTGTATCGTACGAGCAGATACAGAAATGGGCGAATGATATCGACTTCCCTTGTTTTAAAGTTGGGCAGAGAGGTGGGAAGCGGCTGATCCATGTGGAAGCCTTTAATAACTGGTTGAAAAAGAGAGCCGAGTTACGGCTCGGAGAGGAGCATAGATAAATGGAAACAATGACAGTAGCAGTCAGCATTATAGTGTCAGTCACTTTACTGGCATGGATTTGGATTGAAATAAGAGAGGAACGATAGACCATGAAACGCAGTGTGATCCACTTACCGGTCCCGCCGCCGTGGGTTAACAGCCGCCACGAAGCAATCCAGCGGGAACGTGAGCTTGACCGCAGAATCGCATATACATATGCGACAGACTACGGTGAGCCGGCCGATATCGACTTCCCGGAAGTCGTAGTCGGAGCCGTTACGGCATATCTCGTAATAGCCGTACTCATTATTATTTTATGAGGTGCAGCATGGAAGATGGCAAAGAAAAAACCGCATCTGCTGGAACAGGTGCGGTTCAAGGTAAAGCATATCAATTACAGCTACATTGTAGCAGAAAGCGCAGGATAACACAATGCAACTGCTGGAATTACAACTCGAAAACTTCCGTAGTATCAAGGAGCTGACTATCCATTTTGATGGAAAAAACACGGATATATACGGAGCTAACGGGACGGGGAAGACGACAATCGCCAATGCGATTTGCTGGATTTTGCTGGACCGAGCGTCCACCGATGAAAAGGACTTTGACCCGAAAACAACGGGGATCCATGATGTACATCACACTGGCAAACTGGTTATCGACAACGACGGCGAAATCGTCACCCTCGGCAAAGACTATTACGAAGTATGGACGAAGAAAAAAGGCTCTCCTACGGCGGAATTTAGCGGACACACTACAGACTACAGCATTAACGGCGTACCGGCTAAAAAGAAAGAGTATACAGCCCTGGTAGAAGCCATTTGCGGGGTAGAGCTTGAAAAGGTGAAAATGCTCATGATTCACGGGTATTTTACGGAAGACCTGCCGACGGAAACGCGCCGCCGCATACTCTTTGATGTGTGCGGCGATGTAGCGGAAGAAGAGATTTTGCAGCGTCCTGAACTGGCGGACCTTACCGAATACCTGATGATTCCCGGCACGAAAGGGCAGCAGTACTCGACGGAAGAATACAAGAAAATAGCCGTGGAACAGCGGAGAAAAATCAATAAAGACCTGGAGATACTGCCGGCCCGGATAGACGAAGTAACAAGGGGAATACCGGAAAACGTACCGGACGCGCAAGGCCTAAAGAAAGAGATTAAGGCACTAGAGGAAAAAAAGGCGGAGCTGGAACAGGAGAAACAGGACATGCAGTCCGACGGCGGTAACGAGGCCCTGATTCGGCAGAAAATTGCCGAATGCAAAACCGACTACGCTACCAGGCAAGCCGAATACATTCAAGCTGGCCAAGCCGCAAATGAAGAGATTAATCAAAAAATAGAATCCGTACAACAAGAACATCTTACTATTTCTCGTCGGCTGCAGGAAGCGGAACAAGATGTCCGTAAGTTTGAGTACGAAATTTCCCGAATGAAGGAACAGCGGGAACGGCTGTTACAAGAATATGCTGAAGTTCAGTTTATGCAGTGGGATCCCCATCAAGAAACGTGCCCGACGTGTAAACAACCCTTGCCGGCTACGCAAATCGACGCCATGCGTAAGGAGTTTAATCTCAATCAGTCCATGCGTAAAGAAGAAATCAATAAGCGTGGACAAGCATGCAGTCAAGACCGCATTGCGGAGCTGGAACGGGAGAAGAATCAGGCAACGGATACGGTATCAACTCTTAAAGAACAGGAGCAGCTACTTGTAGAGCGCCTCCAGGAATTAAAAGAGCAACGTATCATACGCCCCGTATTTGACGATACGAACGAAGCCAAGGAAATACAGCAGACCATTACGGGATTGCAGATGCAGTTACAAGCCGGCACTAACGCCACGAATGATGCCGTACGGCTGCAGGACATACAGATTGAAGAAGTTACGCAGCAGATACGGGAAGCCAATGCCCGCTTCAGCGTGATTGAAGCGGAGAAGGAAGGCAAGAAGCGAATCAAGGAGCTGCAGGCAGAGCAGAAAGAGAAAGCCGCCATATTAGAACAGCTGGAATACGGCATCCATCTTTGTGAGGAATACACGCGCATTAAGGCCCGTATGATTACGGATAAGATTAACAGCCGGTTCCGGACTGTACACTTCCAGCTCTTTGAGGACCAAGTAAACGGCGGTCTCAAAGAAATTTGTGATCCGACAGTACAGAACGCCGCCGGTGAATGGGTACGATACAAATCCGTGAATACGGCTAATAAAGTCAATGCGGAACTGGAAATCATAGATGTGCTCAACGAGTTTTACGGTACCGACCTCCCGGTTATCATGGACCGGGCCGAAAGTGTCAGCCGCCCGATTGCTATAAAAGAACAACTGATCCGACTCATTGTATCAGAAAAGGATACACAAATCCGGGTAGAAAACTAAAGGAGAGATAAGACGATGGCAAAGAAACAGGAGCTACAGAATGTTACTACCGAAATGAGCCTTAGTAGTCGCTTTACCGCCAAAGTGCTGAAGGAATTCGGCAACTCATCCGGAGAATTACAGATTACGGACTACCAGAGGTCACTAATTCAAGGCTATTTCATCGGCATTGATAGAGCCTTGAATACGGCTGAAGAAGAGCGCGTGCGTAAGAATGCAAACAACAAGGATCATACCTACGACAATACGGTGCCGTATACATGGGCAAATGTGAATCTTCCGGAATTGTCCCGAGATGTCGTGCATTATGCCCGCCTGGGACTGGATATGATGCAGCCTAACCATATCAGCCCCATACCGTACCTGAATAAAAAGACTCAATTATACGACATTACTTTAATGATAGGCTATGCGGGTATCCAGTATGTTGCCGAAAATTACGCGTTGGTAAAACCGAAAGCAGTCACTATAGAGCTGGTGCATAGCACGGATACATTCACACCCCTCATGAAGAGCCGGACCAATCCTGTAGAAGGGTATGAATTTGTTATCACCAATCCGTTTAACCGCGGCGATATTGTAGGCGGGTTCGGATATATCGAGTATGACGATGCTAGCCGCAATGAACTGGTGATTATGCCGATGTCAGCCATATTGAAGCGAAAACCGCAGTATGCCAGTGCCAACTTCTGGGGTGGTACGAAAACGGAGTGGAGAAACGGCAAAAAGCAGGAAGTGGAAGTAGAAGGATGGCTTGAAGAGATGTGCCGTAAGACTCTTATCAGAGAGGTATACAGCAGCAAGCACATCACATTGGATCCGCGCAAAGTGGACGCATCCTATCAGTACATGAAACAGCAGGAAGAACGCTTACAGGAGACGGCAAATGAAATGCGGCAAGAGATAAACGTAACGGCTAACCGCATTCCTCTTGAAGAGGCCGAACCGGAAGCCCCGAAAGCTATTCAAGCCGTACCACAGGAGCCGGAAGAAGATTTGACGGAACTCTTTGAAGCACAGGAAGAAGTACCTAAAGAAGAAACACCGCAGCCTGCAGACGGGCCGCAGTTCTAATGGATATTCGTATATTGGCGACGGGGAGCAGCGGCAATTGCTACCGTATCAGTGACGGACATACGGCACTGCTCCTTGATGCCGGTATCCCATTTAAACGGATACAACAAGGGCTTCGCTTTAAGACGGGTGATATTTACGGGTGCCTGGTTACGCATCGGCATGGCGATCACAGTAAAGCTATTCCGGAATTATCCCGCCGAGGCATACCGGTATACGGACCCGAAGATTTGCAGGAGCTGTTTCCTAGTGTAACCGTGGCAGTCCCGCATCGTATGTTACATATACAGACACTGGATATTACCGCCTTTTTTGTACATCACGATGTGCCGTGTTATGGATACCAGATACAATCCACCGTGACGGGAGAGAAGTTACTCTATATTACCGATACGGCATATGTGGATTACACGTTTACCGGCGTAACACACCTACTCATTGAAGCAAACTATGAGCAGGAAATCATTATGGACAAGGTAAGGGCAAAGCAGGTTTCGGCGTGTTTGGCGGAGCGGGTTATACAGACGCATATGAGTATAGAAACCCTGCTACAGCTACTCAAGGTCAATGCGATGAAGACAGTAAGACAGATTTACTTGCTGCACCTCAGTGATTCAAACAGCGATGCAGCGAGCTTTAAAGCGCAGGTACAACAACAAACCGGCGCGGAAGTATATGTGTTTTAGAGAGGAGTCAGAATAATGAATATCAAAAAAAATTAAGTATAGCGAATCAGCCGGAAAAATCACCATAAATTATGAGAAGAATACTAACGGTAATATGGTCGAGTATACGGCGACCTTTTCAGAACAAGCCAGACCTGAATTTTATGAGGCATTTCAGGATCTGGATATTGATGTATTAGCTATCTTAGATATAGATATCGCTCGCGAACGTATACACCCGTACGGAATAACTCTCAAAGACAATAAATCGGGATTAACACAGGCTATCATATCAGCTAAAATGGATATTCCGCTGCATAACACTTCGACGGCATTGAATACGCCGATGTTAATAGAGCAGAGTGATGATAATGCTGATGGTGGAGGTTGCTTTAATCAAGGTACGGTCTATAAAATCAGGAGAATAATTGAAGAAGCGATTATCTTTATTAAAGGAAATCGGGCACAGATGAAGTTATTTGAGCAAGAAAAAGAGGATGACGCTATATTGGCGGCGTCGATGTAACGGAAGTTAGCAAGACGGCAGGAGCTGACCTTTATTCGGCTCCGCCGATATATCTATAAATCGCCAGAAAGGCGGATGACATGAAAAAGGGATTGGATTTCTTTCCCTTGGATGTCGACTTCTTTGATGATGAGAAGGTTCAATTTATCTCGGCAAGGTTCGGGATAAAAGGAGAAGTATGTGCGATACGCCTGCTCACGCGGATTTATCGTAACGGGTACTTCATAAAGTGGGATGAAGATTCAGCATACTTGTTTTCGAAAGTCGCGGGAAAAGAATTTTCCCCTTGCTTAGCGAATGAGATCGTGCATGAATTGGTCAAACGCGGATTCTTTAACAAATCCCTTTTTGACTCGTTCGGAATACTTACATCTCGCGGCATACAAGACAGATTTTTGAAAGCCTGCATCAGAAGAAAAGATGTAGAAGTAGATGCAAGATATTTACTGGTCGATTCTTCTGAATTCAAAAACCTGAGAATCAGCAAGGCTTATTCAAGTGCACCTTCTTTTCGTAAATGTATACATGATGTAAGCATTTCCGAAGAAAATGTATACATTAAAGAAGAAAATGTCGACATTCAAGCGCAAAGTAAAGTAAAGGAAAGTAGAGTAGAGGAAAGTAAAGAAGAAGAAAGAAAAAATAATTCCTTTCCGTCGTCGGCGTCGAAGGTTGTAAAACTCTACGGGGACAATATTCACCCGATAAGCTCTGCAATAGAGCGAGATAAGCTCATTTCCTTGGTTGAAGCACACGGCGAAGCTTTCGTGCAAAAGGCTATCGAAAGAGCCGTCATGCGTAATAAGCGAAGCCTGGCATATATCACGGGTATCCTTAGTCGGTGGGAGACCAATGGCTACGACGAGGGTAGTAACGGAGACGGTAAGAAGAGGCCGGAAGCGACTAAAAAGTCGGAAGAGTATCTTGCCTTTCTTGAGCGACGAAAGGCGTACAAAGCAAAACAAAAGCAGAAAGGAGTAACTGCACATGTTAACAGACGGGAGCATGAGCTTCCTCAAGGACGTGCTGAAGCTGTCATATCCGAACCAGCGGATGGAAGAAAGGAACTTGGACACATTCTGGACGATGTTTGAGAAAACATTTTCCAGGTATGATGAGCAGGACGTGGCCGATGCTGTCGAGAGCGTTATTCAAACAGAGAAATGGTTTCCGTCAATTGCTACGATAAAAGAGGCATTGGACAATCTGTTGAATGCCAAACGCAGAGAAGCGCAGTCTGCGAGTATCATGAAGCCTGCCCCGCGGGGAAAGATAGATATGGGACCTATTCGTGAAGCGATGGAAAAAGTCAGAAAAGGGGAATGGGTATGCCCTATATCGGACACGGTACGTACATTCGCAACACGTCTTTTCCCGGATATCACGGACGAGATCATCCGTCGTAATTACTGCCTGCTTGCGTATTATAGTGAGTCGGGTGTCCGGATTGATGAGGCGGGGTCTTTCGTGAAGCTATATATGACTCGACATGGAGATATCGTCGAGCGAGTTGTGTATCAAAAGTGAGGTGTAATAATGCCGATAAACTACGTGGAAGAAGAGAACACTCGATACATTGCCTTGACCGTCTACGGTAATCCGGTAGCGCAAGGACGGCCGAGGTTCTCACGGCAAGGGGGATTTGTGAGGACATACGATCCCGAAAAGTCGAAGGCGTACAAGTCTCTCATACGACTGGAGTTGCAGCCGCTGCTATCTCGGCCGGACTTTGTACCTGTTGACCGTGACTGCCGATTGAGATTGAAAGTGTATCGGGCAATCCCGAACAGCTTCAGCAAGAAGAAGCGACAAGAAGCCGTAGACGGACGCATACGACCGACAACCAAGCCGGATACGGACAATTACGTTAAAGGCGTGCTGGACGCACTCAACGGTACCGTGCTGAAAGACGATAGCGTTGTATGCGAGATAGAAGCAGTCAAGCTGTACAGCGACAGGCCGCGGATTGAGATTGTGCTGGAGGAGAGATTGCAATGAGGGATGTGAAATGACGATGACATACCAAGAATTTTTAGAAAGTAAGGTTGTAACAGCACCTAAAACAGGATTTACGATAGATCCAGCAGAGATCAATTCGGCTTTAAAGCCTCATCAGCAAGACGCAGTATTATGGGCTGTGGCAGGGGGCCGTCGGGCACTTTTTGAAGCGTTCGGGCTGGGCAAGACGGCGCAACAGCTTGAATGGTGCCGAATTATTACAGCACATAGTGGCGGGAAAGCTCTTATTATTTGCCCGCTAGGAGTAAAACAGGAATTTACCGAAGATGCTCGGCAGCTTCTTTCTATGGAAGCTCCTATTTACGTAAAGACAATGGCTGATGTACGTGCCTGCCGTGCCTCTATTATGATTACCAACTATGAGCGGGTACGGGATGGTGATATCTTACCGAAATACTTTCACGCGATAACGTTGGATGAAGCCAGCGTGCTGCGCAGTTTTGGCAGTAAAACCTATCAGACGTTTTTAACAAAATTCAAGGGCATTCCTTTTAAATTAGTCGCGACGGCGACACCTAGTCCTAATCGATACAAGGAACTTATCCATTATGCAGGCTATCTTGAAATCATGGATACGGGGCAAGCATTGACACGATTTTTCCAGCGAGACAGTACAAAGGCAAATAACTTAACCATATACCCGCATAAAGAGAAGGAGTTTTGGTTGTGGCTTAGTACGTGGGCATTATTCCTGCAAAAGCCTTCCGATTTGGGGTATAGCGATGAAGGTTATGATTTACCGCCGCTACATGTCAACTATCATATGTTGCAGCCGTCGAAAACAGAAATAACATATGAAAAAGACGGGCAAGGAAAAATGTTACCGGATTTTGCCGTAGGCTTAGCGCAAACAGCAAAAGAAAAACGGGAATCTATTGAATTACGGGTCACCAAAGCTAAAGAACTGGTAGATGCGAGTCCGGATGACCATTTTATTATCTGGCATGACCTTGAAGCAGAACGGCATGCCATTAAGCATATCTTGTCGGAGTGCCGGGAAATTTATGGATCTCAAGATCTTGAAGTACGAGAAGCCAATACACTTGATTTCGCTGCCGGCCGATATAGACTGTTGGCGACAAAAAAAGAACTGAGTGGCAGTGGCTGTAATTTTCAGCGGCATTGTCACAGGGAAATATTCGTTGGTATTGATTACGAATTTAACGACTTTATCCAAGCCATTCATCGGTGCTATCGGTTTTTACAACAAGAGCCGGTTGTTATTGATATTATCTACCTGGAACAGGAACAAGAAGTACTGAAAGCATTAAAAGAAAAGTGGTCCAATTATGATACGCTTACAGCCAATATGTCCGAAATTATAAAAAAATATGGACTTGCACAGGCGGATGCTGTAGAAGAAATGAAACGGTCCATCGGTGTTACCCGAATGGAAGTAAAAGGCGACCAATATAGGGCTATTCACAATGACTGTACTGAAGAGTTGGCTCATATGGATGAAAATAGCATTGATGAAATTATTACGTCCATCCCTTTCGGAAATCACTATGAATACTGCGAGTCGTATAATGACTATGGCCATAATGAAAATACTACCCGTTTTTTTGAACAGTTAGACTATATGACACCTAACCTTCTTAAGGTACTGAAGCCGGGTCGCGTGTTTTGTTGCCATGTTAAAGACCGTATCTTATTCGGAAATGCGACGGGAACCGGTATGCCGACGGTAGAACCGTTTCATGCGTTGACTATCATGCATTATATGAAACATGGCTTTCAGTTCTTTGGCATGATTACCGTAGTAACAGATGTAGTACGGGAAAACAATCAGACATACCGGCTCGGATGGACAGAAAACTGCAAGGACGGTACTAAGATGGGCGTAGGCTGCCCAGAATATGTGCTGCTGTTTCGTAAATTACCCAGTGACACATCAAGAGCTTATGCCGATGATCCGGTTGCGAAAAGCAAGGATACCTACACCAGAGGACAGTGGCAGATTGATGCTCACGGGTTTTGGCGGTCAAGCGGAGATCGTTTGATTACAAAAGAAGAGCTCCGCAATGTGTCGGTGAAGGACCTGCAAAAAGTATATAGAAAATATAGTCGGGACACAGTATATGATTATGACGAACATGTGCAGTTATCTAATGACTTAGATCAAGATGGTAAGCTTCCGGCATCGTTTATGGTAGTTGCGCCGGGCAGTTGGACTGATAGTGTATGGGATGATATAAACCGTATGCGAACGCTCAACACACAGCAACGGTTAAAGCGAAAGCAAATGCACTTATGCCCTTTGCAATTGGATATTGTGGAACGGCTAATGGATAGATATAGTAATGCCGGCGATACAATTTTGGATCCTTTTGGAGGGTTGATGACGGTCCCGTTAGTAGCTCTTAAAAAGAAACGTCGAGGGATAGGTATTGAATTAAATTCGGAGTACTTCCGAGACGGTGTAGGTTATTTGCAAACGGAAGAAGGACGGCAAAATGCACCGACATTATTTGATTTTTTAGCATGAAAGGAGAGACGGGATGACAGATGAACGGACACGGACGGTAGAGCAGTTACTCAAAAAGTATACAGTGATAAAGACATATATCAATAACCTGCACGCCGAGCTTGAAGATTACCAAGCGCTGCAGCAGCTGTCACCCGCTCCTGCCGTTCAATCTTTATCTCATGCACCTGGTAGTAATGGCAAAATCAGTAACCAAGAAGAACAGTATTGTATCACTAAAGAAGCTATGCCGGAACGTATTGCCGAGATACAAGCTAAACTAGTGGAGTTAGAGACCCTGATGAAGAGATTAGATAAATCTCTGGAATCACTTACAGATACAGATAGACGGATAATCGAAGCACGGTATATCAATGGTTATTCGTGGACTATGGTTGCTCGGTATAGTTATAGTTCAGAAGGGTATTGTCGTAAACGTATTGGTAAAGTTATTGAAATTTTGGCTGATATGATATTTGGAGTAAGGGGTATTATGATGCAAACGAAGCTTTTATAAAGTAGTGAATAAATGCCATCCTAATACAAGTATTTGATGGTATACTATAAATAAGTCATAGTTCATTGTATGAATGGGAGTGATTAAGGATGAAATCTATATGTTTGTTCAATCATAAGGGAGGAGTTAGTAAAACGACGACTACCTTTAATTTAGGATGGATGTTGGCTAATAAAGGATATAAGGTTGTCATTGCTGATCTTGATTCGCAATGTAATTTAACGGGGTTAGTTCTTGGGTATATGGCCGCTAATGAAGAACAACTTGAAGAGTTTTATCAAAGTCGCAATAATTTAACAATGAAACCAATAGTTGATAGATTAATTAATGGAAGTTCAATTGATTACGTCACTTCAGATTCAGGACGTCTATGTAAAACCCCTAATGAGAATTTATTTTTGTTACCTGGGCACTTGGATGTGGCTGATTTAGATTCACAATTAAGTGTTTCTTTGAAGGTGGCAACAGGTATACCGGCAGCTAAAAATATAATTGGTAATTTCCCGGCAGTGTTAAGAAATATAGCTAATGAATATTCTGCTGATTATTTATTGCTGGACGTAAGTCCTAATGTTGGAGGATTAAATGAGATAGCTTTAATGTCTAGTGATTACTTTATTGTGCCTACTTCACCGGATTATTTTTGCTTACAAGCGGTTGGCTCTTTAACCAAAAATATATTAAAATGGCACAAAGAAATTGAACGATTTAAGGAATTGAATAATATCACTGTTACTAACTATCCCGTTTCTAATAAGCCTAAATTTTTAGGGATTATTCAACAGAGATATCGTCCTAGAAATGAAAAACCTGCAAGTTCTTTTGATACATGGATTAAAAAAATCAGAGATTCTGTTAATGATTCTCTTATTCCGGCAATGATGGAAATTGATTGTGCTGTTTCGCCGGAATTAATTCAGAAGGTGCTCAATGAAACTGTTTCTGATTTAAAACCGTATGATTTAGCTCATATTTCAGATTTTAATTCTTTGATAGCTATTAGCCAAGCTTCTCAAATACCTGTATTTGAATTGAAGAAAGAAGATATCCAACGAGTGAATAGTCAGATTGTAGGTAAGGTGCTCGAAACGATGTTAAAGAATGTAGATAACTTTAATAATGAATTTTCATTATTGGCTGATAGGATAATAAAATTAACTACATAGTTTGACCGTAGCAGATTTGGACAGATTTATAGCAGATTTGTAGCAGGTTTGGACAGGAAACTTGTGTTATACTAAAACCGTGAAAGACTATAGCAATGCGAGACACTCCATGAGGGGTGTCTTTTTTATTGAGCCGTACGGAGTGAGGCATGCCTGCCTATACAAGGCCGTCGCCGTTTCCTGAATGGCATATCTCATAAAGTATGGTGCTTTTATATGGAGGTGATACGATGATTCGATGTGATAACCGTCGATGTAAATTTAATTCTCGTGAACTCTGCTTAAACGTCCGGTTATCACTCGAATCGGAGCGATGTGTTTGCTTCGAGCCGAAGTATCACCGCCAACGAAAGACGAATGAAACCGATTTAAACCACACGCCGGTGCGGCAATCACGCCGCAGTAGGCTGTTGAAATAAGAGTGTGTAGAGATTACTTGTTAGGATGGTGGTGAGTATGTAAATGGCACGACAACGCAATCCGAAACGGGATGAAGCGTATCAGTTATACAAAGATAGTGGTGGGGCGATTAAACTTTCTGATTTGGCTGACCGGTTACATATTCCCGCTTCCCGTGTTCGGAAATGGAAGTCTGAAGATCACTGGGAGCAATCGGAGCGCTCCGATTGCGAAAAGGAGCGCTCCTTTTCAAGAAAAGTGTCTAAAAAGGTCAAGAAAAAGTTACTGAAATCGGTCAATGAAAACGACGAGTTGACAGAGCAGAGACGGCTATTTTGCTTGTATTGCGCCATTTCTCATAATGCTTTTCAGTCGTATCTAAAAGCGTATAAGTGTACCAAAGAAACTGCCATGACAAACGGTCCGGCATTACTCAGAATTACTCAGGTTTTCGACGAAATAAAACGACTACGAAATATCATGAGAAACGAACTTGATGTGACCGTGGTAGACCTATTGCAGTATTGCTTGAAAGTTGTTAACGCAGACCTCGGTGACTACGTAACAGTTGAATCTGGCTATGTGAAGCTTGTAGATAGCAGCTTTGTCGATACAACCCTGCTTACGGAAGTAAAGAAAGACAAAAAAGGAGTCAGTATTAAGCTTGCCGATAAGAAATGGGCATGGGAGATGCTGGCTAATTATCTGGGCTTTGATGAAGAGTTGGAGCTTAAGAAGGCAAGGCTGAGAGCGGAAGTGAAAAAAATCAATGCCGCGGATAAACCGCTTGATAATCCGGATGTATCGGAATATGTAAAAGCGTTGCAAGGAGAAATCGTGGAGGTATGGTCTGATGAACCCGAAGAAGAGTAGTGCTTTTAAATTTTTGCCCTTTTCACAAAAGCAAAAGAAACTTCTTACGTGGTGGCTTTCAGACAGTCCATACTGTACCAGAGATATGGTTATCGCCGATGGATCTATTCGGTCCGGTAAAACGATAGCAATGTTGGATTCATTTTTGATGTGGTCGTTGGACCGATTTGTGAATCAAGTGTTTATTGTTGCTGGGCGTTCTGCAGGTACGTTAAAACGTAATGTATTACGACCTATGTTTCAGATTTTGACAGCTAAAGGAATACCGTATTCATATAACCGTTCTGATAATTATATTATTATCGGTAGTAATGTTTATTACTGCTTCGGCGCGGTTAACGAATCCAGTCAAGATGTGTTGCAGGGACTTACGGCGGCAGGTGCTTTGGCGGATGAAGTGGCTCTCTTTCCGCAGTCTTTTATTGAGCAAATGATTGCACGATGTTCCGTTGCTGGTTCTCGGGTATGGATGAACTGCAATCCGGAAAGTCCGTACCACTACATAAAAACTGATTTCATTGATAAAGCGAAAGAAAAAAATATTTTACATCTTCATTTTACTTTGGATGATAATTTGTCTTTGAGTGCGGAGATAAAAGAGCGGTACCGTCGTATGTATTCCGGAGTATGGTTTGACCGAATGATACTTGGGTTGTGGCGTATTGCGGAAGGAATCATTTTTGACATGTTTTCAGACGCTAATCTCTATACGGATAAAACACGTCCGGAGGGACTAGCCGGAAATGCACAGAGATATATTGCGATTGACTATGGAACTACTAATCCTATGGTATTCTTGGATATTTATGATGACGGACATGATATATGGGTGGAGCGGGAATATTACTATAACTCTCGTGATACCGGAGCGCAGAAGACAGATGCTGAATATATGGATGACTTGAAACTATTTGTCGGCATAGAACGTCCTCGTTTTGTTATTATTGACCCATCTGCGGCGTCCTTTAAAGAGTTATTGCGACGCGAAGGATTCAGAGTTAAGGAAGCTGACAATGAAGTAAATGACGGTATTAGAGTTATGGCCATGATGATACAGCTTGGCTGGCTACATGTGCATGAACGGTGTAAAAACTTCAGAAAGGAATTACAGGTATATGCATGGGACGAAAAAGCGGCTATAGAACGAGGGGAAGAAAAACCGATAAAGCAGTATGACCATGCCTGTGATGCGTGTAGATATTATTGCAAGACCATGATTAAACGGTGGAGGCTGCCAACGTGAGAAAAAAACGAAATAAAACTAAAAATCGCATAACGAATATAAATCAGGTACGGCCATCTCAGGCGATGGATGCATTTCAAAACGTGTTGACACGGTCCGGATTCGGTATGCCTAATCCGTTAGAAGCTACGACATACCCGCTAACCAGATTTACACAAGATTGGCAAAAAATAACTGCGTTGTATCGCTCTCATTGGGTGGTACAGCGCATTATTAATGTAATTCCGCAAGATATGGTTAAAAACGGATATAACATACAAAGTGATTTGTCTCCGGAGCAACTTAAGGCGGTACAGGCAACAATCCGTCGGACTCAATTGCGTATGAATGTTTTAAATGGATTGTACTGGGGCCGTTTATACGGTGGTGCCGCCGGCATCATTTTGCTTGACGGAGAAGGGGACAAAATGGAAGAGCCGATTGATTTGGATGCGGTTTTGCCTCATTCATTTAAAGGACTCTTAATTGTTGATCGCTGGAGTGGTATAACACCAGAATCTGAATTGGTAACAGACATCAATGACCCTGAGTTTGGTCTACCTAAGTATTACAATATATCTCTTTCCGAAACAGGACAAGCTACGCGTATACATCATTCCCGTATTTGTCGTTTCATCGGCAGGGGAATGCCTTACTTTGAAAAGTTGGCAGAAAACTATTGGGGTACCTCTGAAATGGAGCATGTCATTGATGAATTGCAGAAGCGAGACAATGTATCATGGAATGTTGCGTTGTTGACCTTCATGGCTAATATTCGCGTTGTGAAAATGGAGGGCATGGAAGAGATTTTAGCGTTAGGCGACCGGGATGCTCAACAGCAACTTTATAATACTGTTGAAGGGATGAATATGTTGCTTAATAATAATGCGTTGCAGGTTTTGGGTTCGAAAGATGATTATCAGCAGCACCAGTATACATTTAGCGGATTAGGAGATGTGTATGACCGATTCATGATGGATGTATCCGGAGCATCAGGAATTCCTGTCACAAAACTATTCGGGAGATCTCCGGCGGGGTTGAATGCCACCGGTGATGCGGATATGCAAAACTATTATGATACCGTGGAGTCTTATCAGGAGTCACAGTTGCGGCCTGTTTTAGACAAGTTACTACCTATTATTTTCATGTCGGAGCTGAGTGCAGTTCCGGATGATTTCGATTATATTTTTAATCCTGTACGACGTTCCGGAGAAGATGAAAAACAGGACCTCGGCAGCAAACAGACGACAACCGTTACCGAAGCGTTTACCAGTGGACTTATTTCACAAAAAACTGCATTACAAGAACTGCAGCAGTCGAGCAAACGTACCGGCATGTGGACGAATATCACTGATGATGATATTGCGGGAGCGGATGATACTGTTGGTGCAATGGGTGAGGAACCTGTGCCGTCCATGCTAACTACGGATACGGATTTTAAAGAGGATGATCACCCTAGAGATGAAGATGGCAAATTTTCTAGCGGGTCTTCGTCATCCAGCAATGCTGAAGCAGAAAATAAAAAAGACCCCGATCTTCCTGAAGGATTGAAGACTGAGTTAGGGGAAAAGTTTACTGGATATAAAGGAAGGGAAGCTATTGATAAACTACTGGAAGAAAAACATGGGTATGTTGAAAATGCGTTTGAGTCACCTCAATTACCGGCTCCTATATCATTAGCATGGGGAAATGATATGTACGGTCTTCAACATATTATTAAACGTAGGTTAGAACAAAATATAAGTGAAGATAAGTTGAATGAGTTTTTACATAATATAGATACCGTGCTAAAAAATGGAGAATCTATGGAAGCCAACAGAGGAAATATAGAAATATTTTATGGAAAACAATCTGTAGTAGTCGCTCCTAGTTTTTCAGATAGTGGGTTCCACTTTATTGTTACGTCGTTCAGATCCAAGCGTAAATCTAAAAAATAGCATAAAAAAAGAAACTACTGGGTGGGCGCCCTCCACGTCAATGCGTGGCTTCCACCATTCTTTAACAGCTGGGAGGCGACTTTCTGTTGTCAGTAGTTTCTTATCTTGTTTTTATTATATCTTAACTTGTGAGGTAATGCAATGCTGTGGCATCCTAAACGACGAATTGAACAGGCGTATCAACGCTCACTAATAGCTATGTTTAAAAGTGCCTTAACTGCGTTTAATGGCATTGATACTCTGAAGCAATTTGAAACTATGTTGGAACAATGGGCAAGTAGTAAGACTTTCGGTAAATTTGCTGAATCTGTATCCCGTAAGATGATTACATCCCTGTTTGATGATGTAGGCAAGGATTGGCGCTCGGCCGCAAGATATAATTCGCAAGGTCGAAGAATATACGAGTTGTTAATGAAGGACTTGTCTGGAGAACGAGGTCGCCGAGTTGATGATTTGGTACATCAAAATGCTGAATTAATTAAATCGCTTCCTGTGGATATTGCGGATGATGTGGCTCAGTATATTTTCCGAGAAACGATTAAAGGTCGGCGTCCGGAAAATATCGAACGCGATATTATTAAAATGTTTCCGGATCGAGCAAAGGCAAGGGCTAAATTGATAGCACGAACTGAGTGTGCAAAAACACAGACAGCGCTTGTTCAAGGAGATTCGGAAGAAATCGGGGCCAATTGGTATATATGGCGTAGTACAAAGGACCAACGTGTGCGCGTCTCACATCATAAAATGGATGGTATTTTATGTTCATGGCGTGACCCTCCGAATCCGGAAGCGTTGTTTCCAAGTGAACAAAAACCGTATGGAAGTTATCACCCAGGATGTACGTTTAATTGTAGGTGCTATCCGGAACCGATTGTCACGAAATACCAATTGACTAAAAATACGTATAAAGTATATCAGTATGGTCAGCTACAAACATTAAATAAATCAGCCGTACTTAAATTGATTTCGTTATAAAGTGTCACTTACAAGTAAAGTCAGGAGACACTTTTATATATATAACTATACCGGAAAGGGGGTGAATGTATTGCAAGGGTATTACGGTTCCCGGTTTAGTCCTAATATGACAAGGACGCCAGAGGGTTTTCTGATTTGCCATAATGTACCACTGGCGCGTACAGGTGAGCAGAAGTATCTTGGTTCTGAAGTGGGAAAACCGGAGCAACAAATTGTTACAGTCTTCCGAAGCGAATCAGAAGTATTCAGTAAGAATACATTGGCGAGCTTTGAAGGCAAGCCGGTAACGGATAACCATCCACCGGAATTTATCATTCCAGAGAATGCATCCGGATATTTTAAAGGTGTCGGGACTAATATTAGACGGGGAATCGGGAAAGAATCAGATTTAATTATTGGCGATATTATTGTATATGACGCCGTACTTATTTCCGAAATCGAGGCAGGAAAAAGAGAAATATCTGCCGGGTATTATTGCGATTATCGGGAATGTGATGGAGGATTAGAGCAGTATAACATTGTATGCAATCATATTGCCGTCGTAAACAACGGTCGTGCCGGCGACCGTGTTGCGATTAAAGATGAAGAATCTATTAATCAAAGGAAAAGAGGTCGAACAATGAAACATAAAAAGAACAAGGGTATTCTTGACAAAATGTTTGCTGTCTTTGTCAATGACGAAGATACTACGCCGGAAGATATTAAAGAGGCTGCCGAAGCAATGAAGACAGATAATGACGATGTGGATGAAACTTTGAAATCTAATGCGAATGATGACGATGTGCAGACGGAAACTGTACAAAAAGCAGTTGCAGATGCATTACAGCCGCTAATGAAGAGACTGACAGTTCTTGAAGCTGCTATTAAGGCAAAGGATGATGAGCCTGATGACTTGGATAAGTTGGAATCAGAATTGACAGCGGACAACGATCCTGACGGAGAAGAAGAATCGGTAGCTGAAGATCCTAACAAAATCAACGATAATGAAGAAAAATCGGACGAGGAAAAAGAAGGTACTGTAGATAAAGCAATTGCATTGCAGATTTTTAAAGCGATGAAACCGACTATCGTAGCTTTGCCTGCCGAACAAAAGAAAACAGCTACAGATGGACTTCGTAAAGCGTTGTTGAATATGGTTGTGGATGTGCAGAAAAAAGAAGCCAGCGATAAAGCGTATGAAAAATTATTAAAACGTCAGGCAAAAGACGCTAAAACCGTACAAAATAATGCTGATTTTGGGATTGCGTGCCGCGCACGTAACCCGCACCATAACAAAGGAGGTAAATAGTATGCCGGGAACAGTAATAGGAAAGACGTTAAATTATGGCTATCCGGGCCAAATCAGCCGTCAGGGTGACGAAGTATCGCGTACCCGTCCGGTAAAGGAAGGGACGAATAATATCTATTTTGGGGCACCTATTGTTATTAATGCGGACGGTACATGCCAAGTAATGGGTACTGGACATAAAGCAGAGAACTTTGCAGGGGTGGCCATGCGTCGAGTAAAAAGTGCTTTGGAATATCCTAACCAAAATCGCGTATATTATATGCCTAATGAAGCATGCGATATCTTAGAACGCGGTTCGATAACGGTGGAATGTATCAACGGCACGCCTACTGTAGGCGGGGATGTATATGTATATGTCGTAGCAGCGTCCGGACATAAACTTGGTGAATTTTCCGCTACAGCCGACGCAGCCAATACAGTTAAACTGACTAATGCTCGTTGGGGTTCCGATAAAGATGCTCGTAATGTTGCTGAATTAACGCTTATTACACGTCAAGGTGTGTAAGAAAGGAGATACATTAATGGGAAAACGAATTATGATACCGTCTATGTACGGAAATGCGGTGCCGACATTTGACGCAGCTGCCATCTCTTCAGGGATGGCTTTTTTAGTGTCCGAATTAGAAAAGATTGATCCGAAACTTCGGGAACCGCTTACCAGTACAACGTATCCGCGTGATATTGAAATCCAGAGCGGCGGGGGATGGGTAGAAGCTACTTCCGCTATGAATGTTGATTTCTCTGCGACGGGACAAGGGGAAATTGGCGGTGTACAGAATAACATTCGCAGAATTCAAGCTGATATCAGTAAGGACTTGTTCAAAGTTATGCCGTATGAAATAAGTATGGGCGTAAAGTATGTGGATGTGCAGCGTGGTGCTGTGACAGGCAGATCCATTGAACAGGTTTATGATACCGGTATTCGCCTAGATTATGACAAATTTATGGATGCCAATACATATATTGGGCAGGAAAAATATGGCACGCAGGGATTGGTTAACCAAAAAGATGTTACTGCTGTCGCTGTATCTACGGGTGCATCTGGTCAGACGACGTGGGACAAGAAAACACCTGAAGAAATTTTAAAAGACATCAACGAAGCGATTATGTCAGGGTGGGCAAAGTCTCAGTATGACCAGTCTGCTATTCCCGATCATATTTTAATCCCGCCTAAACAGTATACCCATCTTGTATCGACATCGCTTACCGTAGCAGGTGTAACGGGCGGCATTTCTATCTTAGAGTACCTGTTGCAAAATAATATTGCTAAAAACAAAGGCGTGGATTTGTTTATCGGAGATTGCCGGTGGTGCGAAGGCATTGGCGTTGGTAGTAAGGATAGACTAGTAGCCTATGTAAATGATAGTCGATTTGTTGGCATGGATGTGCCGGTTCCTCTTACACGTGCTATGACACAACCGAGCGTGCATACAGCAAGCTATGAATCGTTGTATGTCTCTAACGTGGGACAAGTCAAAGTTCATTATGTAGAACCGTTTGTATACCGTGATGGAATTTAACAGGAGGGTTGTATGAGGATATTTGCTAAACGGAATCTCGGTTTCCGTAATCCTGACTCTGGAGAAATTATCATTGTCCGAAAATTTACGTTTGAAGAGGTGCCGGATTGGATCAAGTTGGATCCTATGTTTGCATGGGCCATTAGCTCAGGGGATATCAGAAATGCCGATCCTGATACAGATGTAGAAACGGAAGATGACTCGCACGAGGCTAAAACAGGACTGGAAGGTAAGAACAAAAAAGAACTGTTAATACTGGCAACAGAACGTGGGATTGAAGTCAACGATAAAATGAAAGTTGACGAAATTAAAGCAGCTTTGTTAGCCGGAGCTGAGGAGTAACCATGGTACTGATGGATGTTTATGGAATTATTGCTTCTGCCAGTAATATTCGAAGCGATGAGCATCCGGAATATACACAGGCTGATTTTTTAGATATGTACCCACAATTTAAGGAAGTCTCTCATGTAGTATTGCAAGCGTGGCTTAATGTTGCGCTTGCAACGCTGCAATGCGGTCGTTGGCGAAATTATTGGAAAATAGGGGTAGGATTGTTTATTGCGCATTTCATTACGTTGTATCTACAATCTACTACAGACGCAGAATCCGGAGTCGGGAAGATATTGGAAGCGGGCTTGGCTAAAGGTGTGGTTTCTTCCAAGTCTGCCGGAGATCTTTCCAAGTCTTATGATTTTGGAACTATTGGAAGTGAATTTGACGGCTGGGGAACATATAAGCAAACTGTTTTCGGACAACAATTGGTGCAGTTTGCGCGGCTTGTCGGAAAGGGTGGAATGACGGTGTGGTAAATGGGAGTACAGCTGACGAAGAAAAGTAATCTGGGAGAATTTGAAAGAAAAATACAGGCCTTAGGACGTGTTCAGGTGTTGGTAGGTATTCCACAAGAAAAATCTTCCCGCGATGACAACGGTGATGGTATTACCAATGCCGAATTGTTGTATATTCACACACATGGGATACGACGCAAGGAAATGCGGGATGAAATGAAGTCTGATATGGACAAAGGAAATTCGTACAGCAAAGCATTTTCACTGTATATTCATTCTCACGGATCTCCGCTATGGGGTTCTCCACCTCGCCCAGTTATTGAGCCGGCCATAGAAGCGCACAAGAAGGAAATATCCTCTCTTATGAAAAGTGGCATAAAAGAATACCTGCAACATAACAAAAGTCTTATTGGGTTGCGCAGAGCAGGCATTTTCGGCGCGACCGTTTCAAAGAGTTGGTTCGATGACCCTCGTAATGGATGGGCACCCAATTCCCCTCTAACTATTAAGAGAAAAGGTTCTGATATTCCATTGATTGATACTGGAACTTTACGTAGATCTATTACCTACGTCATTCGGGAGGATTAAGATGATAAGTTTGCAGGAAATGCTACATGATCCTGATTTTTGTGCCACGTACCAGATTATTCGCAAGAAAAGCAAATGGGTGGAAGGGGAACAGGTATCTGAGAAGATAACTATTACTGTAGAAGGCATTGCTTTGCCGTCAACAAGTGATGAAATTGAAATGGTTCCGGAAGGAGATCGCCAACATGGATTAAAAACTTTTTATGCTGAAGTACCACTCCATATAACCGATACTAAAGAGACCTCTGATGTATGCGTATATCGTGGTAAGCGGTATAAGCTATTACAAATATTCGATTATCGTGACAATGGTTTCTACAAAGCGATTGGGACATTGGTAGGTGAGGCAGATGGAGTATAAGTTATTACGTAAACTCTTTTGGCAAATGACGGCGGAACTTGTCAAAATGTATGTTGCCGATCCGAACAAGTTTATCCGACTGGAGTATCCTACAGAAGGTCAACCCGATTGGAAGATTGAAGATACTATAGTATTTTTGAACTTAGTAGAGCGGGACGATTCGTATGGGCAACAATTTGAAAGTCAAGACATTACAGAAACTAATACTGTAATACGGCATCGATATAGAACCCGTGTATGGGATGTTGTGTTCACCGCGTATGGACCGAATGCGTATGAACTCGTCAATACACTTAAAGACGGAGTATTTACAGAATCATCTCGGACCTTATTAAGTAAAAACAATGTCTTTTTAGTCCCGGATTTACCAGTATGTCGCCAATCTCCGGAGCTCTTTGCGGGGAAATGGTGGAATCGATGGAATATCATATTATGTTTCAATGAATTATATGAAGCGCAGCCGGAAGATGTCGGACATATAGATACTGTCCAGATTCACGGCAATGCGAACAGATAGGAGGATTTTATGGGAGTACATACATTACCGCTTGAACCGGTGGTAAATATTCTTGTTAATCTGTCGGCACGATCGGCAGTACGTAAGCAGTTTAATCTTGCTCTTTTGATGGGTGATATCGGTACCGTTGATTTTGGCTCAGCTCGTATTAAAACCTATTCTGGCACAATAGAAATGTTGTCAGATGGTTTTACCGTAACGGACCGATTATATAAAGCAGCAGCTTTACTTTTCGGTCAAGGGAAGAAGCCTACCAAAGTAGCCATTGGTAAAGCGGAGAAAACATCCGGGAAAAATATAGAGGATCCCGTAAAAACCTTGCAGGCTTGCCGTGAAGAAAATGGTGAATGGTATGTAGGTGTGTATTGCGGAGATATGACAGACGAGCAGATCCTTGCATGCGCTGAATATACGGAATCGGTTAAACCGGCTACTATTTTCGCATATACCACTAAGGACCATAAGATTGTAAGTGCAGATGATGGAGGTATCTTTAAAAAAGTTAAGGCCAAGAATTATCGCCGTACATTTGGGCAATATAGTACTAAGCATACCGATGCTGTTGCCGCTATTATTGGCTGGGCTATGGGTGCAATGACAGGTACTATAGGAAGCGCGTATACGCTTGCTTATAAAACAGAAGTCGGTGTAGAAACAGAAAATGCGTCCAGTGCCTTTTCTTCTCAAAAGGTGGATGTTATTAAAGGAAACAATGGGAATGTATTTATTAACCGAGGGTCCTATTATGACATTTTCGAAGAAGGCACCATGGCGGACGGAACATGGTTTGATGAATTGATTTTCTTGGATAAATTCCAGAATGATATGCAGCTCGGGTTAATGGATCTGTTGTACCAGAATAATAAAATTGCACAAACGGAATCAGGAATGACGCGGCTTAAGAACGAAGTGAAAGTAGTGTGTGATGATATGAATCGGGTTGGGTTTATTGATTCCGGAGTATGGAAAGCGTCCAGTATTTTAAACTTGAATTATGGTGATACTTTGCCGAACGGATATCTGATTCAATCGGAACCTATAGATGAACAGTCGCAGGCTGACAGAGATGCCAGAAAGGCCCCGCCGATTTATGTATCTCTTAAGCTGGCGGGAGCTATTCACCATGTTACCGTACAGGTAGATGTTAATCGATAAGGAGGATTATACGAGATGGCACATAGTACATACAGCTTTACCGATGTCACCGCAACGATATCGCACCCGTCATATGGATCTTACAGTATCCAAGGGGAAGGAATTGGCGATATGACAATCAGTAAAACGACTGATCGTACAGCTCATGATGTGGCGGCAGACGGACATATCATGGTCAGTAAGATAGCCGGTAATAACGGTAGTGTCGCGATTAATGCACAACAGACATCGGGATTACATAACTTTTTACAGGGATTGTTTAATTATTGTTGGGGTGCGGCTACAGATGAATGGGCACAAATCAGCATGACTGTTACCGCTCCAAAAATGAAGAAAACATACTATTGTACCGGTGGAGCTTTTGTGAAGGAACCGGACGAACCCTTTCAGTCACAAGGTCAACGGGTTTCTTGGAATATTTTATTTACCGATATTCAGCGGATGACAGCATAAGGAGGCACAATTATGAAACGAGAAACAGAAAAAATAATTGAAGTAATGGGACGTAAATTTAAGATCGGTAAATTTGATGCATTTACCGGCAGCTATATCCTTTTTCAGCTATTTGAAAAAATTGTGCCTATGGGATTGGAAGCCAAAATACCTACAGCAGAAGGAAAATCTCTGCAACAGGAATTACCTAAAAATAGGATGGCGATGGACAAAGAAGAATTCGTTAAATTACAACGTGACTGCTTATCTGTCATTAGCGAAATTCTTCCTGCCGGTCCCCGTCCTATCTTTAACGAAAATGGGTCTTGGGGACTGAATGATATTGAACATAATACGCCGCTTGTTATTTTACTTACCATTCATGCATTGGCGTTTAATGTCGGCGATTTTTTCGCCGCCGGCGGCTTGACGGAATTGCAGTCGAGCCTTGCCGGTTTATTCCCTGTGAGTTCGCAAATCTAAATGCATGGGTATACGCTCCCGTTTTGGAAAAAATGTGGAAACAGCATGAACTCTGGGATGGGACGTATACCTTTTCTGATTTGTTAGATGCACATGAAATGATTTTGGTTACGCATGAAAACCAGCGACGTGCTGAAGAGTGGCAGCGAAAACAGGAGGATTTACCGTGATAGGAGACGTTATCCAAGAATATTTGGTAAGGCTTGGCGTAGATATAGATAAGCCTGCGTTTAATGAAATAAATAAGACTATCAACACCACAACCAGCACTATTGAAGCCGCTACAGGGAGATGGTCAAAAGATTTCATAAAAGCGTCCGGATTAATTACAACGGCGTTAGCGGGTATTACAACAGCCGTTGCCGGTGTAATGAAGGCGGCAGCCAGTCAAGACCTAGCAATGGAAAAATTGTCCCGTCGAATGATGGTAAGCAAAGATGCGGCATGGGAAATGAAGAAGGCAACAGATGCATTAGGTGAATCTGTTAGCGATATCGTCATTACCCCGGAATTGATGGAACGCTATCAAAAACTGGTAGCTGACGGTAGTCGAATGAAAGTAGGTGGGGATTTCGCGGAAACAATGAAAGGGTTCCGTGATTTAATGTTTGAGTTTACCAGACTGAAGCAAGAAGTATCCTATGCCATGACATGGGTAGGGTATTATTTGCTTAAATACTTAAATCGGCCACTTGCAGAAGCACAAGCTCGATTCCAGGCTTTTAATGATAGCTTTGTTCGGAATATGGCGTCTTGGACGGAAAAGCTGGCACGAGCTCTAGTGTATATCATCAATATTGGACTGCATTTTTTTGATTTAATTAAGTCAATTATCACCTCTGTATATGAATTGTGGAATGCATTCCCGAAGGGCGTTAAAATTGCCATTGCTGCCTTAGGTACCCTATTTGCGTTTGTTAAAATGTCGCCGTTCGGGCGCATGCTTGCTCTTGTCAGTGCGTTATTCCTGTTGATAGATGATTATTTCGGCCATTTTGAAGGTAAACAGGCACTATTCGGCAAATATTGGGAGAAACTGCACGCATTTATTGAAGTCGCCAAACAGAAAATTATTGAGTTTGCACATGCTGCAGAGCCGATACTTGGGAAATTTATTGAGTATGTTTTTATTGCAGCAGATAAGTTAGCTCAATTTGGCAAGTGGATTGCAGAAACAGCAGCACAGATTAAGGACTCTACTGCATTTAAAGAGTTTTGTGATACCATGGAGCGGTTGGGAAAGGCTCTTTATGCATTGGGAGCAGGCGTTATTGATGAAGTCATTACTTGCATTGAAGGGTTAAAAGAATCCATGGGACGGAATGAGACTGGAGAGAAGTTTACCGCGCTCATGGATACTCTATGGAAGATATTCTTGGGTTTGGTTGATGCAATTTCTTATTGTATTGAAGCTATTACGAATTGGCTATCTTGGCTAAGTAAAACTGAAGAAGTACGTGATTTTCTGGATGCCGTAGCGGAATTGCTCTCTGTAGTACTGGAGCTCGCTGAAGCCATTTTAGATTTAGTACGCACTGTGTTTAGAGAGTTCTTCGGAGTTATGGACGATACGGAACCGATATTCAGTTTCCGGGAAGCCATAAAGACCGTTGTAAAGATTATTACGGCTATGATTAGGGTCGTTGCGTTTGTTACTAAGGCGTTGGCTAAGTTTTTAAAGATGATGGCGTCAAATACCTTGTTCCGTGAGTTTTGGAGCGGGTTAGGGAAGGCGGTAAAAACTTTTGGCAGCATCATTGATAATGTCATTACCCTTGCACTCAAGAAAGTAGGTAAGTTTGGACGAGCCTTGCTGTGTCTCATAAAAGGCGACTTTGCAGGGGCATATGCCATCGTATCCGGCGGTTCTACGGCACCGGGAAAAGGAAATGCCGGAGAATCGGCCGCTGAAATGGCAGAGTACCTGATTGACAACGGTGTTCCGGTAATTGCGGCGATGGGGGTAATGGGCAACATAGGTGGAGAATCAAGCTATAATCCCGAAGCATATATTGCTAATGATAGAGACGGAAACCCTTCGGGTGGATTGGCACAATGGCATGCCGAACGATTCGACCAATTGCAAGCGTTTGCGGCTGACCGCGGAACGGATTGGACGGATAGAAAAACGCAATTGGATTTCTTGCTCTATGAGTTACAGACCAATTATGCAGATGTATATGAACGCATGAAACATGCAAGCAGTGTCGAAGAGGCTACAGAAATTTTTCTGCGATGGTTTGAGAAACCGGAAAACCCGGATGCAGTTCTAGGAGAAAGAATATCCAATGCCCAAGCCGTCCATCAGGAAGTAATCGCGCGTGCCAATCGGCCTTCGGTATCGTCCCAACCAATTACAGCTGAGACGGCAATTCCGAATCCGCTGCAAAAAATAGATGACACATATAACCAAGTATCCCTGAACGGCAGTATGTGGGGGGCAAATAATTTTATGGGTGCTGCAAGACGGGCACATCATAGTCTAAACAGGATGGCCGCACAGGTAGCCTCTGTTGTTAACGGCTACAGCCCTGCTTATGCAGGCGCTAATACTGTGACATATCATATTTCTGTCGGTGATGTGAATGTAGCGCAGACCAATGCAAATCCACAAGAAATCGGACATGTTGTTGCCAATGAAATCTTAAAGCCGTTAAATCAACGGGGAGAATATATTTTACAAAACCGCGTGTTAACCGGGGGACCGAATGTTGTATAAGAGAGGTGGTAGCTATGGGGGTTGTAGGTAAAGGGCTTTCCGTAGATGGAGTCCTGTATTTCCATGATGTGATTACCGGTAAGGAACCGTTGGAATGCATGGAATTTTCCCGGCAGATAGCCAGACTTACAGGAAATTACACATTACTAAACTTAGCCACCGGGTATGATAATTTAGATAAATTTTTGTTTCGAATGCCGTCGTGGCCCATCGGCGGCATTTATTTTGACGGTATCATGAGAACGGAGCATATACGTCGTATTAAGCCTACACAATATCCGGTACAGACAGGTGTACAAATGACCGACCACGCTATCGTGGAACCGGCTGAACTCACCATTGACGTTATGATGAGTGATGCGGAAACGGACACGTACATGTCAACGGATCCGTTACTTAATGCCATGTATCAGGCTGTACAGAATATTAAAATGTACAATAACTTTCAATCGTTGGTTTCCAGACCTGCCATGCAAGGTGATGGAAGGGCTGCCAAGACATGGGAGACTTTGGTGTTAATGCAGGTGTCTCGTGTGCCTATTACAGTGGAAACACGATTGGGCACATACATTAATATGGTGATTGAAGAGTTGTCGGCGCCTGATGATGTAATAACGCTACATGCATTCCGTTGCACTGTGAGACTGCGGGAAATTTTTTTTGCTGAAGTAGTGGAAACACAAACAAGTGCAAGAGCAGCTGCGACGAAAGATGCCACTAATGGAGGAACGCAACCGGTGCAGACCGGAGATGGTGTGAACAAAACTGCTCTAGCTGCGGGTGCCGGAAAACTTGGAATGGGGTGATGTCTATGTATTCTATTGTGCCAATATCAGATATTCCTAATAATACCTTCTCCAGTAAAATACCTGTGGACGGGAAGAATCTGACACTGACATTCAGGGTTACCTATAATGAGCTGGCAAAGTACTGGCTGATAGACATCAACGATACCAATGGTAATGTGTTGATTCGGGGACTTCCTGTGATTCCTGCTCAGAATATTCTGGAATCATATCAATATATGCAGATTGGCAGCGCGTATATTTTGCCGAGGACAAAAGTTAAGGAGCAATGGCCAACGGCAGGAACACTGTCATCTGATTGGTATTTAGTTTGGAGTGACACCTATGGCTACGGAAACTAATGAAACGGCTACACAGGAACGAAAAGGCCGCTTATATGGTCGCAAGTGGAAAATTACGATATTTAAGCCGGCATATAAACAAGACGAAAACGGAAAAACGGTCAGAGACACGGAACATGATACCGCTATTGATGTATCCGCTCTTCGATGTGTATTTCAGACTAAACAAAACATAGAATCCACGGCTGTTTTGTGTACGCTGGCCATTTACAATATGAATGCAGCCACCGAAGGAAGCGTTTTGACGGAAGGATTTCAGGTCAGTATTGTAGGTGGATATCAGGAAGGCCAGTATGGAGAAATCTTTACCGGTGATATTGTTCAAATTTTCAGAAATCGGGAAAATGGAGTTGATTACCGACTTGAGATTATTGCTTTGAAAGGCATGTTAATGTTTAATGCCAATTATGTTCGGTCGACACTGGCGGCCGGTAGTACCCCGCGAGCTATTGCAGAAGCTGTGGCCCAAAGTGCCGATACGCCGATGGGAGTGGGTGAAGTTAGTGAGAATTTAAAACAGGAAGCTCTTCCTCGCGGTAAAGTGTTGTTTGGGACTCCGGCTAAATACTATACAGATTTGTGCGTCGGAAATGATGCTCATTTTTGGGAAGATGAAGACGGCAAGGTAACCATTAAAAAAGTTGATGATGAAATTCCTGAAGATAAATGTCTGTTTCTTACTCCGGTTACAGGATTAGTCGGTACGCCGGTATACAGTGATGACGGGATTCATATCAAAATGCTGCTGGATTGCCGGGTCAAACTATATACCCTTATTAAGATAGATAATGACATTATTCAACGGCAAGCCATGCAAATTGATGTGAGCGGCAAAGAAAACAATAATCAGTTGCCGCAACAGTATCAGTTTGATAAAGATGGTGAATATCAGGTTTTTTCGGTAGCTCACTCGGGGGATACATGGGGAGATACTTGGATAACGGAGGTTGTTGGTATTGGTCGTAATGGTCGGAAAGGGTTGTTGACTGCTGTGCAAAATGCGGAGCAAAGCACACGATAGGAGGAAATTTGCATGATACACATGCCTGAACGCATGCAGGATATTATCGAATACCAGCGACGTGTAAAAGAATCATTGGGAATTGATTTACGGGTAGCCGCTCCCGGATTATTCAGTCTGTAGATTATGAGAAACAGACCTGTACGGTGCAACTGGCTATTCGTGAACAACTGAATTATAACGGTGACTTACAGTGGTTAGATATTCCCGTCTTACCGGATGTCCCTTTTTTTATTTATTCCGGGGGAGGGTATTGCTTAACTCTACCGGTGAATGCCGGAGATGAGTGTTTGATTGTTTTTGGCGATACCTGTATGGATGCATGGTGGCAATCCGGTAGCGTACAAAATCAGATTGATCATCGCCGACATGATTTATCGGATGGATTTGCCATTGTCGGCTTTAGAAGCCAACCTAATCGGGTGAATGGATTTTCGTCCAATTCCGCCCAACTCCGCAATGCTTCCGGAAGTGCTTGTATTGAAATTGTCGGAGATACTATCAATATCCGCAGTTATAATACAACCATTGATGGGGTGTCTTTTTTAGGACATACCCACAAAGGAGTAGAAACTGGTGGCGGCAATACGGGAGGTGTTAATGCATGATATATCGAAAACTGGATAAAGATGGAGACTATATCTTCGGCAGCAATGGTAACGCCTATATTTCAGGGGCACTTGCCGTACGACAAGCTGTAGTGACCAGATTGAGATTATTACTATATGAATGGTGGGAAAATTTGGAAGACGGGCTTCCGCTTTGGCAACAAATTATTGCACAAAGAGATATCGCACAGGCAGAAAAGATAATACAAGACCGTATCATAAAGACTCCACATGTTATGTCTTTAGTGACGTTTGATGCAGTATGGGATAACCAATATCGACATCTTACTATATTGGCATCTATTATGACTGAATATGGACAAATAGAATTAAATGAGGTGGTGAGTTAATGGCATATACAGAGCCTTATATAGATGATGCAGGATTACATATTCCTTCTTATGCGGATATACGGGATGATTTAATAGAGCAGTTTAAACGTATTTACGGACAAGATATCTACCTTGCTAATGATAGCCAAGATTATCAAATGATTTCTGTTTTTGCATTAAAAACGTATGATACGATGCAGTTGCTACAGATTGTATATAATAACCGTAGCCCGAAAACTGCCGTAGGAACTGCGTTAGATAGTATCGTGAAACTTAATGGGATTACACGTAAAAAGGCAAGCTATAGTACTTGCGTGGTAACTGTTATTGGGGATGTAGGCACTGTAATTGCGGATGGGGTTGTGGAAGACACTGCCGGACAAAAGTGGAGTTTGCCGAAAAATATTACTCTGACTGCAAATGAAATGGAAGTTACGGCCCAATGTAATATACTGGGAGCCATCGAAGCTGTTGTAGGTTCTATCAGTAAAATAGTGACCCCTCAGAAAGGTTGGATATCTGTAACGAATAAGGTACCTGCTGTTGTTGGTAATCCGATTGAAACGGATGAACAGCTGCGATACCGGCAATCTATCAGTGTGGCAATACCCAGTCAAAACATGATAAACAGTATTATTGCCGGTATCGCCAGCGTGAATGGTGTTACCCGGTATAAAGTATATGATAATGATACAAGCGAAACTGATGGAAATGGTGTACCGGGTCATACTATTGCAGCAATTGTTGAGGGCGGATCTGATAAGGATATTGCAGAGCAAATTTATCTGCGAAAAGGCCCCGGTGGAGGAACCTACGGAACAATAAGTACTACATATATTAATGCGGATGGACTTCCTAATGTTATCAGATTTTTTAGACCGATATATGTTTCGATTGATGTGGAAATTAGAATTAAACCAAATTCCGGATATACTAACGTAATAAAGGATACAATCAAGCGAAATATTGAAGCATACCTTAA
>ERZ772921.258-NODE-258-length-33245-cov-3.278698_pt1 | contig 33245 bp, 29 predicted proteins | sample MGYA00512117_ERZ772921 | MGnify/ENA primary metagenome ERZ772921 (study PRJEB29015, sample SAMEA2737944) | human oral metagenome | biome: human oral; feature: human-associated habitat; material: dental | place: China | collected 2150 ...
CGTTGGCACGGAATTGTCCCGAGTGAATCCGTGTTTCCTTAGTCCACAGCACGCTGCTCCCTGTCGCCCTTTATTCATATTCACACAGGGACTCCTGCTCCTTCCAGCAGAAGCTGTATTCGAATAAAATTGCTTGATCCGGAGGCGGGAAAAGGATAAAGTGACAGTAGATTTCATCGGGGCTGTAAATGAAAGAGCAGAGCAGTCGAAATTTGTCTGCCGTAAGACGGATTTAGACAGGAATACGGCAGACCTTCCGGAAGGAGAAAAGCAAATGAGAGGGAGAAAAAGCATCCTGTCCGTTGCCTTGTTCTCTGCACTGGCGGCACTTTTGCTTCCGGTTTTTTCCATTTCGATTAACGACGCGGATGAACTCGACTTTTTATTATCGGAATGGGATAAGGTCTGTATGGGAGAGGCAGATGCAAAGGATTGGAAGGATTATATCCATGTCGTCTTGGAAGAAACAACTTCTTCGGAGAAGAGAAGCGGAAAAACGGGGAAGAAGGCCGGGCTGAAATCTCGTTACTCCTGGGAAAAGCCGCTGAAGAAGCAAAATGTAGAGAGGCTGTCCGAGAAAAATTACAAGAAGACGGGGGATGTGATAAATGATCTAAGTGAGCGGACTGTGACGATCCCGGAGGGAGAGAATCAGCTGATTGACCGGTTTACAAAGACCTGCCTGGACAGCTATCTGACCAAGGAAATGCCAGATCTGGGAGTATACTATGACCTCTCCAATGAAGTCCGGAAAGAGAACCGGCTTTTGATCGAAGCATTCGTCTATGATGATGCTCTGACCGAATCCCATGCTGTAAGTTCCTATGATCGAGACTTTTTTATCGGAAAGGTCACGCCGCGCGCCGAGGGGGTTGACGAAGTTATTTTTTATCTCCTGTATTTTCTCCATACGGATGACGGAGAGGAGGGATGCGGAACATGGTTTGTGGCGGATATAGGGCTGACAGAGGAGGGCTATAAATTCCTGAATCTGTGGATTGAATCACCGGAATTTGAAATAACACAAAACCGATGGAAGGACGACTATCTAAAGAATGGAATCTCTCCGGAAAAGGAGCAAGTCCAGAGGGATATTTGGAATCGAGCGGAAGAGGCTCGAAATTCCGGATATGAAATTCCGCTTATGAATGATCCATACGAGCCTCCGGATAAGGCGGCCAATGATGGTTCTCCTAGTGCTGCAAAAACCAGAATAAGACTGACGGCTTAAATGTCGCATTAAATGTCGTAACAAATGAGGATAAGCTGCTGTCCATGCTCCGCCGGGATGGAAGACTTACATCCAAGGTGTTGGCGTCTTCACTTGGGTTGACACAGCGGCAGGTATAGCGGATACTGGCGAATCTGAAAGAAGAAAAGAGGATCATTCGTCACGGATCCAACAAAAACGGATGCTGGGAAGTGACGGACTGTTAAAAGCTGTAGCTAGGAACGGAGTATACGATCAATTCCTGTACAAGCATCAGGGCATAGTTTCAAATAATTTCTCCATGACCCTACCGGACGATAGGCAGTATGCAAAAGATAAAAAAGTTCCTGCCAGGCCGCAGCCGGCGCAGGATGAAAACCAGAAAAAGCTCAGTTCTCGCGGGAGGAGGCGTTTCTTCTCTGCCGCTCTCTCCGATAGCCCTGGACCGCTCTTGGCATGGTGTCCATCAGCGTCAGGGCGGTGGCGTAGAGCATGATCAATGTGGCCAGAAGGCCCTTCTTCGAAAAAAGATAACAAAATAAAATCACAAAGAAAAAACTGTCGTCGTCTCTCACTTGAGCTGTCCTCCATTCTGAGCCGGAGCTTGTCATCGCTTTCTCAGGCGTTTCTCCATGGGCTTTAATGTCGTAATCATAGCATTATTCCTTTTTTCTGTCAAAAATCAAGAAATGACAGAAAATGTGTTTACAGAATACATGTTCTGTGATACAGTGATTTCAGGAAGGATAGACGAAAAACATCCGGCGGTGGAGCCTGGGAGGTCAGGAGTATGGGGGAATCCTTTTGCCCGTGGGAGCGCTGCTATCTCGCGATCGATCTGAAATCTTTTTTTGCGTCGGTGGAGTGCGTGAGTCGGGGGCTGGACCCGCTCAGGACCAATCTCGTCGTCGCGGATCGTTCTAGGACGGAGAAGACGATCTGCCTCGCGGTGACACCGGCTCTTAAGCAGCTGGGAATCCCAGGAAGGCCCCGTCTTTTCGAGGTGGCCGCCCGCGTGAAGGAGAAGAATTATGAGAGAAGGCGGAGGGCGCCGGGGGCAAAGCTTTGCGGCTCCTCCTGCTTTTTGGAGGAGCTTTCCGCGGACCCCGCGCTCTCCATCGATTACATCGTCGCAAGACCCCGGATGTCTCTTTACATGAAGTACAGCACGGAGATCTACAAAATCTACCTCCGTTTTGTCTCGGAAAAGGATATCCATGTCTATTCGATCGACGAAGTTTTCATTGATATCACGGATTATCTTCCGACCTATAGGGTCGGAGCGCATGCGCTTGCGATCCGGATGATCCGGGAGGTGCTCAGGGAGAGCGGAATCACGGCGACCTGCGGCATCGGGCCGAATCTGTATCTCGCAAAGATTGCGATGGATATCGTCGCAAAGCACGCGGCAGCGGATCAAGACGGTGTGCGGATCGCGGAGCTGGACCTTCGCTCCTATCGGGAAAAGCTCTGGAACCACCGCCCGCTCACGGATTTTTGGAGGCTTGGGAGGGGAATGCAGAGGCAGCTGGAGGAGCAGAACCTCCTCACGATGGGGGACATCGCCCGCTGCGCTCTCAGAGAGGAGGGCTGCCAGAGCGCGGAGCTTCTCTACCGCCTTTTCGGGGTCAATGCGGAGCTTCTCATCGATCACGCCTTCGGGGAGGAGAGCTGCACGATTTCGGAGATTCAGTCCTATCGTCCGGAAAAAAACAGCCTCGGGAACGGCCAGGTGCTGCATACGCCCTATCCCTTCGAAAAGGCGAGGCTTATCGTGCGGGAGATGACGGACCTTCTGGCTCTGGAGCTCCTGGAAAAGAGACTGGTCACGGGTCTGATCTCTCTGAATATCGGCTTTGACATCGAAAACCTCCCAAGGGGGGTATCCGGAGGGAGCTACTGCGGGAGCGTCGAGCGGGATCACTATGGGAGAGCCGTCCCGAAGCCTGTGCACGGGAGCAGAAGGCTCCCCTTCCGGACCTCCTCGGCACGGCTGATCACGGAGGCCATGATGGAGCTCTACGACAGCATCGCGGATCCCCGCCTCCTTGTGCGGAGGATCTATCTCTGCGCCGAGGAGGCAGTGCCGGAAGAGGAGACGGGAGGAGAGTGTGAGAGCTACGGGCAGCTTGACCTTTTCACGGACTATGAAAAGCTGGAGAAGGAGAGAAGAGAGCGGGAGGAAAGGCTCGGGAAGGAGAGAAGAGCGCAGGAGGCCATCCTTTCTCTGAAAAGGCGCTTTGGGAAGAACGCGGTTCTCCGCGGCATGAATCTCGAGGAGGGTGGAACCGCCATAGAGAGAAATGCCGAGATCGGCGGACACAGGAGCGGAGAGGAGGAGATGAAGCAGCGCCCGGAGCTCGGCACTCTCGTGGGGAAAGACAGCATGCAAAGTGCGGCAGAGGGGAGGAGGATTTCTTCCTTCCGAGGAGGGAAGGGGATTTTTCCGGACTTCCCTTTAGTCAGGGGGGAAGAGAGGGAGGAGGATAAAGAGAACAGAAGGAATACGGGAAATACGGGAAATTCGGGAAATTCGGGGAATACAGAAGGAAGAGAGAAAAAAGCGGAAGGAGAGAGAAGAGAATGCCTCGAAAAATACGGGGAAATCCTGGATGCAGATCGTCCCCTTCTTCCGGCCTATCCCAGAATGAGTCTCCATAAGCGCGCCTCTCAGTTCTCTCCCTTCGCCGCCCTCACAGGCTACGCCGCCGCGGTCTCGGAGAGCGCGAGGCGGACCGAGCAAAGGCCGGAGCTCTCCGAGGATCAGAAGGAGGAGCTCGATCGGGAATTTAGAAAGCTTTCGGCGGAGCTGGACAGGGGAGAAAGTCCGAGGATCACGCTCCGCTTCTTCCTGCCGGATGAGCGGAAGGCCGGGGGCAGCACGCAGTTTTACCGGGGGGGCCTTTCTAAGATCGACAGGCAGAAGCGGCTTCTCCGCTTTTCGGACGGAACGGAGATTTCGATCTCGGAGATCACAGCGCTCAGACTGGATCAGGCTTGAATCGCCCCGTTGGAGCTAAACTCAGCCAAGAGAATGAATGAACTGTCTCGCTGTCCTCCCTGTGCGCCCGCCCCTTTGCACCGACCAGGCCCTCGCCTTTTGGAGAAGCTCCTCTCTCTCCATCTTAAGCCCCTCCTGTCCTGCGAGAAGGAGTACGATCCTCTGATAGTCTTCGAAGCTTGGCTCCTGAAAGAGGATATTCAGGCCGAAGCGGTCCGAGAGGGAGAGCTTTTCCTCCATGGTATCGGAGTGGTGCAGCTCCTCCTGATCCACCATATCCTTCCGATCCGAGAGAAACTCCCGCACGAGATGCCTCCTGTTGGAGGTCGCATAGATCAGGATATTGTCAGGTCTCGCCTCGATTCCGCCCTCGATCAAGGACTTCAGGTACTTATATTCCGTCTCTGACTCCTCGAAGGAGAGATCGTCCAGAAAGAGAATGAAGCGGTAATTCCGATTCCGAAGGATTTCGTTCAGCCAGAGGAGCTCCCGGAGCTGCTGTTTATAGATCTCAATCAGCCGAAGCCCCTTTTCCTGAAAATGATGGAGCAGCGCCCGGATCATGGTGGATTTCCCGGTTCCGGCATCCCCATAGAGGAGGACATTGTTGCAGGGCCTTCCCCGGAGGAAGGCCTCCGTGTTCTCACAGAGCAGCTTCTTCTGCGCCTCATAGCCCAGGAGTGAATCGAAATCCACCGGCTCCAGCGCCTTGATCGGGACGAGCTCCCTCTCCTTTTCCGTGCCCTCGATGCGGAAGGCCCGGTGGAGCGCGAAGCTTCCGCTTCCAAAGCGGCGGTAGAATTCCGAGATCGCACGCTGTATGCCCAGGGGATTTCCCGCTCTCATCAGGGAGCGCTCGAGCTCCGAGATCGTGAGGGATGCTTCCCGGAGGCTGTGAACAGTCCTTTTTCCCGCTGACTGGTAGTTTCGGAGGAGAGAGAAGGAGGTGGAGCCCAGAAACTGATCCAGCGGGGAGAGATCATAGTGCAGAAGCTCATAGAGCGCGGAGCAGTCCTGGAGCGAGAGAAGGGAGGCAGAGCCCTCCGGAATCCCGAGCCCCTCGCTGAGGAGTGAGAGGGGATTTTCATCCGCTGCGATCAAATAGGCGATATAGGAGGCGTAAAGATCCCCCTCAAAGCCGTAGTCCGCCGAAAGACGGAGGATCTCGTGGAGAGTGACGTGAAGATCCTGCCGGATATCATCGCGGTCATAGCGGTCCACCGTTCCGTCCTCATTTTCCATCTCATAGTCATAGTCCGGCTCCGAGAGTGCTTCTAAAGCTTCGGAGAGTCCCATGAGCACCGGATCGACGGAAAGTCTGCTGAAAAAGATCAGTCTTGATAAAAGAGCCTTCATAGTAATATAGTAATTCAGGGCGAAGCCCTGTCCTTTCTTTTTTGTCCTTTCTTTTTATTGGATTTTAGCGCGGGAGAGGCGGCTGTGTCAAAGGCTTCCATTTATAAAGCGGCTATGGCTTCCATAGCGGGAAGATATGGGAGAGCCGCCTTGACAAGGGCTTTTTGCTGTGGGATAATGCAGAAATCACGGAGGGAGAGTATGCGGGATATGAGGGATTCGACATATTTTTGGAGCGTCACGATGATTCTTTCCGGCATTATTGTAGCTTGCAATGATGCTGTTTCGCGTGACGCTATCCGGGGGAATTAAGATAAAGGGATCTTCGGCCCCGCAGCGAAACGCTGCGGGGCCGTTTTGGTGTTTAGACTGCTGAGCATGTGTTTCTCCTGCAAAGCAAGGGAAGCCTTGCAAAGTGAAAAATCAACCGCTGTGCGGGGGAGACAGATTGAAATTTTCAGAGTGTTCAGGGAGAAGTTTTCGGGAGAGGACAAGATGAGATTAAGCGGAGCCGGGATTTTGATTGAGGAGCTGATTTCACAGGGGGTCGATACGATTTTCGGATATCCGGGAGGCGCGGTCCTGACTATTTACGATGAGCTGTATCGCTCCAGGGACCGGATCCGCCATGTCATCACCGCCCACGAGCAGGGTGCCTGCCACGCGGCGGACGGCTATGCGAGAGCCAGCGGGAAGACGGGGGTTGTGCTCGCTACGAGCGGGCCGGGGGCGACAAATCTCGTGACGGGGATCGCAAATGCCTATCTGGATTCGGTCCCCCTTCTGGCGATCACGGGAAATGTCTCTGTGGATGCGCTCGGGCGGGACAGCTTCCAGGAGGTCGACATCGTGGGCATCACACAGCCGGTCGTGAAGCACAGCTTCATGGTGAGGGATGTGACGGAGCTGGAGCAGACGATCAAGGAAGCCTTTCTGATCGCGAATTCGGGGAGGAAGGGCCCGGTTCTGATCGACATCCCGAAGGATGTTCAGACGGGAAGCTGCGAGTATGGCATCGCGGTCGTCCCCAGAATGCCCGAAAAACCGAAGCTTCCCTATGATAAAGAGGCGGTCCTCGCGGCGCTCTCTGGGGCGGAGAGGCCTTTCCTCTACTGCGGAGGCGGCGTGATCTCCTCCGGGGCAGAGGAGGAGATCCTCTCCCTCTCGAAGCGGATCGACGCTCCGATCGGCTTAAGCATGATGGGGCGAAGCGCGGTGCCGGACTCCTACAGCTATAATCTCGGCATGTGCGGCATGCATGGAAATTTCGCGGCCTCCAGGGCGCAGTCCGAGTGCGATCTCCTGCTCGCGGCCGGTGTCCGCTTCTCCGATCGGGCCACCGGAGATATCTCGGAATATACGAAGAACCGAACGATCATCCACATTGACATCGACAAGGCGGAGATCGGGAAGAATGTGCGCCCCGGGCTCTCCCTCCAGGGGGATGTGAAGGAAATCCTTCAGGACCTTCTCCGGGAGCTCCCGGAGAAAAAACATCCGGATTGGAGGAGGAGGGTCGAGGGCTTTCGGGAGTGGCATCCGCGGGAGAGGAAAGGGGAGTTCTGCCCGGAAAATATCATCCGGGCGCTTCGGAGGCACACAGAGGATGAGACCATCATCGCGACCGATGTGGGACAGCATCAGATCTGGACGATGCAGTACTATGCCTTCGAAAGGCCGAGGACATTGCTCAGCTCCGGGGGACTCGGGACGATGGGCTATGGACTCGGCGCGGCGGTCGGAGGCTGCATCGCCTCCGGGGGAAGGAGGACCGTTCTCATCACCTCGGAGGGGTCCTTTGGCATGAATCTGAACGAACTGTGCACTGTCGTCTCCCAGAAGCTTCCGATCACGGTCCTCATCTTGGACAATCAGGTGCTCGGCATGGTGCGGCAGTGGCAGGGGATGTTCTACGGGAAGCGCTATTCCGAGACCACGCTGGATCAGAGGCGGACGGATTTCGCGGCTCTGGCCCGGGCCTTCGGAGCGAAGGGATACTCCGTATCCGATCTGGAGGGTCTGGAGGAGGCGCTCAAGGAGATGGACGGAAATGAGGAGGATGCGATCCTGATCGACTGCCATATCGACAGGGATGAGCAGGTCCTCCCCATGATTCCGCCGGGGAAGTCGATCCGGGATATCATCCTGCCTCTGCCCGCCGGGGAGGAGGCGCCCTTGGAAGAAGCTCTTTCGGAGGAGGAAAAATGAACCGTTTCACCATCGATCTCTGGGTCAACAACCGCTTTGGCGTCCTGAACCGGATCACCGGGCTCTATGCAAAGCGCGGCTACAATATCGAGTCGATCCACGCGGGACCCACCGAGGTGAGTGGAGTTACGAAGATCGAGATTGTATCCACGGGGGACGATTATATGAGGACGCAGGTCCTCTCTCAGCTGGAAAAGCTCTATGATGTCAGAAAGGTGGAGCTTTCCTCTGAGGAAGCGATCCGATAAGGTCCTGCCGCCGCGTTATCCCTGCCCGCTCCGGGGAGGAGCGGCCGGGAACGGCCTTTGTCCCGGCTTCGGATATCAAGGAAGGCATGCGGATCGATGAAGGCATGCGGATCAAAGCATGCGGATCGCACTCTGTGATGCGGAAAATTCGGAGGGCGCGGGAACACATTGCTGTCCGGGACAGCGTGAGAGCGGAGCGTTCAGAGTTTTCCGGGGGAATGCCGCTTCCATCGAGGGTGAATCGGCACCTTCCCGGACAGGTATCGGCTTTATGCCAAGAGTTTTGCCCCGGGAAGGGGCAGAGGAATCCGCGATTTTGTTCGCGGGAGAAAGGAGAAGGAAATGGCTGTGATGTACTATGAGAAGGACTGTGATCTCAATCTTCTGAAGGGGAAGAAGGTGGCCGTCATCGGCTACGGCTCCCAGGGGCATGCGCATGCTCTGAATCTCAGAGACAGCGGCGTGGATGTTGTGATCGGACTTTATGAGGGCTCAAAGAGCGCGGTGAAGGCGAAGGAGGACGGCTTTTCCGTTCTCCCCGTGGCCGAGGCGGTCCAGCAGTCCGATATCATCATGATCCTCGTAAACGATGAGAAGCAGGCGGCCCTCTACCGCTCCGAGATTGCGCCGAATCTTTCGGCGGGGAAGACCCTGGCCTTTGCGCACGGCTTCAACATCCACTTTCACTGCATCCTTCCCCCGGAGGATGTCAATGTCATCATGATCGCGCCGAAGGGGCCGGGGCATACGGTTCGGTCCCAGTATGTGGACGGAAAGGGCGTTCCCTGTCTGGTTGCGGCGGAGCAGGACCCCTCCGGAAATTCCATGGATCTCGCGAAGGCCTATGCCGCGGCGATCGGCGGAGCGAGGGGAGGGCTTCTGGAGACCAGCTTCCGGGAGGAGACGGAGACGGATCTCTTCGGGGAGCAGGCGGTTCTTTGCGGCGGCGTCTGCGCTTTGATGGAGGCGGGCTTCCAGACTCTGGTGGAGGCGGGATATAAGCCGGAGAATGCCTACTTCGAATGCATCCATGAGATGAAGCTGATCGTGGACCTGATCTTCAACGCGGGCTTTGAGGGGATGCGCTATTCCATCTCCGATACGGCGGAGTACGGGGATTATACGGCGGGCCCGAAGATCATCGGGGAGGAGAGCAGGGCGGCTATGAAAAAGATCCTCTCCGATATCCAGGACGGAAGCTTCGCGAAGGACTGGATCCTGGAGAATCAGGCCGGGAGGCCGCATTTCTTTGCGATGCGGGAGGCCCATGCGGAGAGCCCCGCGTCAAAGACCGGGAGAGAGCTCCGCGCGAAGATGGGCTGGAAGCAGGTCCGGGATCTTGACAACGCGAGATAGGATAGGAGAGAGGGCGGAATGGAGACGGGAGCCGGAGGAGAGAAGATGGAGCTGACACTGGACAGGGTATATCAGGCGGCGCATGTGCTGAAGCCGCTTGTAAAGAGGACAGAGCTGGTCCGGGCGGCCGGGATCGAAACAGACTGCGAGCTCTATCTGAAGACGGAGAATCTGCAAAACACCGGCTCCTTTAAGATCCGTGGCGCCTGCTACCGGATCTCGACTCTGACGGAGGAGGAGAGAAGGAGGGGCGTCGTAGCCTGCTCGGCCGGAAATCACGCACAGGGCGTCGCCCTCGCCGCCTCCCGCTCCGGCACGAAGTCGACCATCTTCCTCCCGGCGGTCGCGCCAATATCCAAGGTGGAGGCGACGAGAGCCTACGGGGCGGAGGTGAGGATGATCGACGGCGTCTACGATGACGCCTATGAGGCGGCGCTCCGCTATCAGAAGGAGAGCGGAGCCGTCTTTATTCACCCCTTCAACGATATCGATGTGATCGCGGGGCAGGGGACGATCGGGATGGAGATCTGCGAGCAGCTCATGGACGCGGAGGCCGTCGTCGTCCCGGTCGGGGGCGGAGGCCTCATCTCCGGTGTTTCCTTCGTCGTAAAAAAGCTGAATCCCGGCTGCAAGGTCTATGGAGTACAGGCCTCCGGTGCGGCCTCTATGCTGAAGTCCCGGAGGGATCACGCGCTGGAGAGCCTCAGCGAGGTCCACACCTTTGCGGATGGGATCGCGGTGAAGAAGCCGGGCTCCGTGACCTTCGACATGGTTGAAGAATATGTGGATGAGCTGGTCACTGTGACGGATGATGAGACAGCGGCGGCGATCCTCACGCTCATGGAGCGGCAGAAGGTGGTCTCCGAGGGCGCGGGCGCGGTCTCCGTCGCGGCGGTGCTCTTTCATAAGGTCCCGGTGAAGGGGAAGAAGACGGTCTGCCTCATCTCCGGCGGAAATATCGATGTGAATATCCTCTCCCGCGTCATCACGAGGGGACTGATGAAGACCGGGCGGAAGGCGAGCCTTACGCTGGAGCTTCTGGATAAGCCGGGGCAGCTCGAGGAGGTCTCCCGCATCATCGCGGAGAAGGGCGCCAATGTGACGAGGGTGGATCACAACAGCACGGCGGAGGACAGCGATATCAACGGCTGCTATCTGACCATGCAGATGGAGACGAGGGATTTCCGCCATGTGGAGGAGATCCGGAGAGAATTTTCGGAGAGGGGCTTCCGCCTCGTGCAGTAGGCAGCGGAGAGGAGAGTTTATGACGGGCGCTGATGCGATGGTGAAATGCCTGGAGCTCGAAAGAGTGGAATATGTCTTCGGCTATCCGGGAGTGGCGATCTGTCCCTTCTACGACAGTATCCTGAAGACAGAGATCCGGACGGTGCTGGTCCGAACGGAGCAGAGCGCGGCGCATGCGGCGAACGGCTATGCCAGAATCAGCGGGAGGGCCGGGGTCGCGGCGGTGACGAGCGGGCCGGGCGCGACCAATGTCATAACAGGGATCGCCACGGCATTTGCGGACAGCATCCCGATCGTCGTGATCACGGGACAGGTGGACAGCCAGCTCCTGGGCTCCGATGTCTTTCAGGAGGCCGACATCTCCGGGGCCTGCGAGTCCTTTGTGAAGTACAGCTATATCGTCCGGAATGCGGAGGAGATTCCGAGGATCATGAGGGAGGCCTTCTACCTCGCAAATTCCGGGCGGAAGGGGCCGGTCCTCATCGATGTTCCGGTCGATGTCCAGAAGGCGGAGCTAAAGAGCTTCTCCTATCCGAGGGAGCATAGGATGCGGACCTACCGCCCGACCGTCGAGGGAAACATGGTCCAGATCAAAAAGGTCTTCCATCGCCTAAGGGAAGCGAAGCGGCCGATCCTCTGTGTCGGCGGCGGGATCTTCCTCGCCGGCGCAGCTCAGAAGCTCCGGGCCTTTGCGAAGAAGCAGGGCTTGCCGGTGGTCTCTACGATGATGGGGATCGGCGCGATGGAGAGCTCGGATCCGCTCCACTTCGGCATGGTCGGGAACAACGGAAAAAGCTGCGGGAACCGCGCCATGAACGAGGCGGATATGATCATCATGGCAGGGGCCAGGGCGGCGGACCGCTCGATCAGCCAGCCGGGCCTCATCACGGAGAATAAGATCTTCGTCCACATCGACGTGGATCCTGCGGAGATCGGGAAGAACGCCGGGCCGGAGATCCCTCTCGTCGGAGATCTCTCCAGTGTCTTCGATAAATTCCTGGAGCAGGAGGGAGGGGAGGGCTATGGAGACTGGCTCAGCCTGCTCTCGGATTACCGGAGGGAGGAAGAGGAGAGGGAGGAGGAGCGTCTTCAGAAAAGGCTCCGCCTCTCCGATCTCCCCTCCCCGGAGCTTCTTCTCCGGGAGCTCTCTCTGAAAATGCAGGAGGACGGGGTCTATATCGCGGATGTCGGGCAGAATCAGCTTTGGTCCTGCGGGAGCTATAAGATGAGAGGGGGCAGGTTTCTGACCTCCGGCGGCATGGGGACGATGGGCTATTCCATCCCGGCCTCCATCGGCGCAAAGCTCGCAGCCCCGAAAAGACAGGTCGTCTCGGTGATCGGAGACGGGGGCTTCCAGATGTGTATGATGGAGCTTGCGACACTTCGGCAGTACGGCATCGCGGTGAAGATTTTGGTCTTAAAGAATCAGACACTCGGACTTGTGCGGCAGTACCAGCATTTCGTCCTGGGGGACCGCTATTCCATGACGGAGCTCGGATCGGATCCGGAGCTTTCGAAGCTCTCGGAGGCCTATCATCTCCGCTACCTTTCTATTCGAAAAAACGAAGAGATTTCCGAGAAGCTCTCGGACTTTCTCAGGGGAGAGGACTCCGCTCTCCTGGAATGTGTGATTGATCCGGATGAGGTGGCCCGATGAAAAGGATATATTCTGTACTGGTGGAGAACCGCGCCGGAGTGCTCTCCAGAGTCGCGGGGCTCTTCTGGAGACGCTGCTTCAACATTGATTCCCTCGCGGTCGGAGAGACGGAGGACCGCACGGTCTCCAATATGGTCATCGTCTCGAGCGGGGAGGAGCGGACGCTCGAGCAGATCGAGAAGCAGCTGAACAAAAAGATCGATATCATCAAGGTCCGGACCTTCTCGGAGAGCGAGGGGATCTGCCGGGAGCTTCTCCTGGTAAAGATCCGCTACAACCGGGAAAACCGGAAGGATATCATGGAAAACTGCGAGATCATGGGAGCCCGGATCGTGGATCTCGGGAAGCAGGCGATGACGATCCAGATCTGCGACACACCGGAGCGGATCGAGATGTTTCTCGACACCTTAAAGACCGTGAGCATCGTGGAGATCGCCCGCACCGGGACACTGGCCATGCTGAAGATCCGGGAGCAGCGCCGCTAGGGAGGATGCATCCGGCCTCCCTTGCTCTGCTTCGGTTTTTATGGGGGTCTTGCTTTCTCGCGGAATAGCTGTCATAATGGAGAGCGTCTCAGCAATATTTTTAAAATAAAGGAGAACAAGATGAAGCAAGTATCGACAGAGAAGGCGCCGGCGGCGATCGGCCCCTATTCCCAGGGCTTTGTGAGCGGAAATCTGGTTTTTTGTTCCGGACAGATTCCGGTCGTCCCGGAGAGCGGTGAAGTGGCGGGCCCCGACATCGCTTCCCAGGCGGAGCAGAGCTGCAAGAATGTGAAGGCTGTCATCGAGGCCGCAGGCTCCGATATCGGAAAGGTTTTAAAGACCACCTGCTTCCTCGCGGATATGAACGACTTCGCTGTCTTCAACGGAGTCTACGAGAAGTACTTCAGCTCGAAGCCTGCCCGTTCCTGCGTGGCGGTAAAGGCCCTCCCGAAGGGAGTGCTCTGCGAGATCGAGGCCATTGCCGAGCTCTAGGCCCGATTTGGCGGGTATGAAAGGGATAAATGAAGTTTTATTCTTATGAGTACCTCACCAGCAGGATCGCTGTCACCAACCGGCTGCAACTTATCCTTGCAGCAGCGGCAGCGGTCCTTTTGGTGTTTGCGCTATTTAAATACTACCGGGAGAGACGGGATACAAAGTATCGGGAGCTCTCCCTCATTGCTCTCTTCGGCGTGCTCGCTCTGATCTGCGCAAGGATCAGCAGCGAGCAGAGCCACCATCTGATCGACGATCAATACTCCTCTGCGGCGCACGCTGTGGAGACGGTCGCGGAGGAGCTGAAGCTGGACAAGGCAAAAATCTATATCAACACCCGAGCGGCGAGAGACGGCGCTGTCGTGAAGGCCGGGGGCGATTTTTACCGCATTATCGCGGTGGACGACAGCTATCTTCTCGAGAAGATGGAAGTTATTGACCCGGAGATTCAGCTGGTGGATGCCGACTAGGATGAGGAAAATATGCAGCTGTCTTATTTCAATGTCGCGATTAAACTCGCAATCGGTCTTCTCTCCCTCGTCATGGTGATCAATCTGACGGGAAAGGGAAACCTGGCCCCTTCTTCCGCCGTGGATCAGATACAGAACTTTGTCCTCGGAGGAATCATCGGAGGTATGATCTACAACGAATCGATCAGCATCCTGCAGTACATCACCATTCTGATGATCTGGTTCTGCCTGGTGCTTTCCCTCCGCTGGCTGAAGACGAATTTGCGTTTTTTCAAAAAATATGTGGACGGGGAGCCGGTGACGATCATCCGGAGAGGAGAGATCGATGTCGAGGCCTGCCGGAAGGCGGGGCTCACGGCACACGACATCATGTTCAAGCTTCGGAACAACAATATCTTCAGCATACGGGAGGTGAAGCAGGCGGTGCTCGAACAAAACGGGCAGCTTCTCGTCGTGCAGTCCGGAGAGGAAAATCCGCGCTATCCGCTCATCACGGACGGGATGGTGCAGGAGAATACGCTGGAGGCGATCGGGAAAACGCAGGATTGGCTGGAAGAGCGTCTTAGGAAAATGGGCTTCGGGGAGATCTCGGATATATTCCTTGCGGAGTATGTGAGCGGTGAGATCCATGTCGTGAGCTATTGAGAGAGCTGTGAGCGCTTTAAAAGCCCGAATCAAAAGAGAAGTGACTTCCAAAGAGAGCTCGGGGAAGGCCGCCCGGGCGAAGCGGGGAATAAGAAAGAGGAAGCGGAGCGGCGCGGGGAGACGGCGCGGAGCTTTGGCGGGAAAGGAGGATCTGAGAGACGATGAAGTGTAAGAGCTGCGGAACGGAAATCCCGGAGAATACCAGATTCTGTCCTAACTGCGGGCTTCTCGTGAGCGCGCAGATTTCCTTTGAGGGGATCCGAAAGGCGCTGAAGCCGGTGGAGTACAGGATGCCGGAGAAAAAGAAGCGGAAGGATGCTCCCCCTGCCTTTGCTCCGGGCAGGGAAGAGGAAGAGGCAGAAAAGACCGTGTCCTCCGCCTCCGCAGAGGAGAGAGCCGAGGAGGATCAGAAATTCTCTGAGGAGATGGATCAGCTGCACTTTGACTTCTCACTGGACCGCTCCCGGCTTGGATCGGTCCGGGAGGGAGAAGAGAGAGAATGGGAGCCGCCGGAGCTCTTTACCCGCCTTTCGGAGGATGAGGAGCCGGAGGAGAACACCTTCTCTTATGAAGAGCCCCGTGCGGAGGACTCCTTAGAAAGCGTGGAAAACACGCCGGATACGGCTTTTTCAAATGAGAGGAAGGCTTCCGAAGGATCAGAAGAGAACGCTTCGGATACGGATAGGTATGCGGCTTCCCCGGACAACGAGGGGGAGGCGCTTTCTTCCCGCGGAGAGACGGAACGAGAAGAAGCAGAGGCGGAACAAGAAGAAGCGGAAGCGGAAATGGAACAGGTAGAAGCGGAGCGCTCCGAGGAGGAAGCGCGGCTTCAGAGGATGGAGGCGGAGAGAGAGAAGATCCGAAGAGCGGAAGCCGAGCGAAGGGCGGAGGAGGCGGAGAGACATCGCCTCGCAGAGGAAGCCAGGAGAGAAGAGGAGGAGAGAATCCGCCGCGCGGAGGCGGAGAGGAAGGCCCTGGAGGAAGAGAGAGCCAGGGCCTCCGAAAATGCGAAGAGCGAGGAAAAGGAGCGAATCACTGCGGAGCTCAAGGCCTTTCTCGGGACGGAGGAAGAGTCCGATGCCGAGCCGGAGACGAAGAATTCCGAGGAGATCTCGGCCTCTTCCTCTGAAGAGAAAGAAGCGGAGAGAGAATCCTCCGCTTCTCCTGAGGCGGAGCCCCGGAGCCTGATGGAGACAGACTCCCATCTCTTAGCGGAGGAGACCTCCGCTTCCAGGGAGGAAGAGGAGCCGGATGGGAGAGAGAGTGGGGAGGAACAGGGCCCGGACGCCGAGATCCGCGAGAGCTCCTGGTGGGAGGAAGAGGAGAAGCGGGAAAATGGAAGCGTAGATACCTCCTCTTCTCTTCCCCCGCTTTCAGAGGAGGAGAAGGCCAGAATGGCCTCGGAGATGCTCGGAACGGGAAGGAAAAACGAGGACGCCCCGTCCCTTTCGGTGGAGAGAGAGGATCCGACTCCCAAAGAGCATTCTTCAAAGAGCGTGGAGAGAGATCCCTTCATTTGGGGGGAGAGCAGGGCAGATCGGAGCGAGAAGGAAAAGCGGAGCGAGAGAGGAAAGAAAAAGGAGAGAGCGAGAAGGAGCAGCGGAGGAAGGAAAGCCGGGAGCGGAAAGGAAGGAAAGAAGAAGGGCGGAGCCCTGAAACTTTTCCTCCCGGCCGCTGCCACGGCAGCGGCGATTGCGGCCGCTCTATGGTATATGAACCTTCCCGCGGTGAAGCGCTCCGGAGAGCTCAATATGGGCCGGGAAGCGGTGAAGAAGCAGCATTACGAGCAGGCGATCCCGATCCTCGAAAAGCTTCTTTCCGAGAAGGAAGGGGGAAAGGAAGCCTACCTTCTTCTCGTGGATGCCTACGAGAAAGCGGGGAAGCACGAGGAAGCGGTAAAGACATTATCTGCCGCCGTCGAGAGCTTTCCGGAGGATTCGGAGCTGAAACAGCAGCTGGAGCTTCTGAATCCGAAGCTCTCCTTCAGTGTCGCGGGCGGAAGCTACCAGGATCCGCAGGAGATCAGGATTTCAGGCCCGGAGGGGGCGGAGATCCGCTATTCCTTAAGCGGCGGCGGTTTAGAGGAGGGAAAGGATGCGGTCTATGAGAATCCGATCCATCTGGATACGAACGGAAGCTATCATCTGAGCGCCTTTGCCAAAGCTTCGGACGGCGCAGAGGGGGATACGCTCAGTGCGGATTACGAGATCGCCCTGGACAGCGCGAAATATCATCTGAACGACTGGTCCGATACCGATGCGGGGAGGATCTTTCTCGATGAGAACGGGCGGAGAAGGACGGGCTGGTTCCAAAAGGACGGAAGCTGGTACTACTTCAATGCGGACGGCATATTGCAGACGGGTCTCCAGGAGATCGACGGGGATCAATATTTTTTGAAGGAGGACGGCGCCTGTCTCATCAGTGCCTGGCAGGAGATCGACGGAGAGCTCTACTATTTCGGGCCGGACGGACGGATGCAGAAGAATCAGTGGATCGACGGAAACTACTATGTGGGAGAGGACGGCAGGAGACAGAAAAACACGACGATCGACGGGAAGCATCTGAACGAGGAGGGGCAGGCCGCCTTCCACGCGGCGGAGGAGTACAAGGCACATCCGGACATGATCGTCGTCGCGCATTCCAAGCAGAGAGTGGATAAGGGGAATTATTATATCATCCCATCCACGGTTTACTATGAGAAGAAAAACGGCCGTCCGGTCGGAAAGCCCGCCTATCAGATCGATGTGAAGATTCTGAAGGAGGCCTATGTCCATTATCTGGATGAGGATTATATGACGATCATCGCGCAGGACTCCGTATCCTTCCTGCCGGAGCTCTATATGCAAAAGATCATCCAAAATGACAAGGGCTATATCAAGGATTACAGCTTTGTGCTGGGGGAGGACAAGGGCTGATGAGGGCAGAAGCTTTGAGACGCAGTCTCTCCCTTCCGGGCGTGCTGCTCTTCCTCCTTTTCTCCCTCCTCTTCATCGGAGCACTCAGCCTCCTCCTCTACCGGATTATGTGGAGGAGGCTGCAGAGGATCATCGATGAAGCGAAGGAGCGCGAGGGAAAGTCACGGGAGAGCCCGAGGCCGGATCAGGCCGCCGGAAAATGCCGTGACCGTTCCGAGCTCTAATGGATATGCGAAGAGGGATTTCCAGCACAAAACGAAGGATTTTGAGTTTTGAGGGGGCAGATTTTACGGCTCCGAAGAAGGCGGAAGTGAAATGAGCTTTAATTGGAAGAATGACAGTCGGCGCATCTTTTTGGTGGTGCTCGCCGCCTTTGTGATGGCGATGAACATCAATACCTTTGTCACGGCAGGAGGGCTTTACCCGGGAGGCGTGAGCGGACTCACCATCCTGATTCAGCGTATCAGCCTGAACTACTTCCACGTGAAGCTTCCCTACTCCCTCGTGAACATCGCCTTGAATGCGGCTCCGGTCTATGTCGGCTTTCGCTTCGTCGGAAAGAAGTTCACCCTTTACTCCCTGGTCATGATTCTGTGCTGCAGCTTTTTCACGGACAGCCTTCCGGTATATGAGATCACGCAGGATACACTTCTCATCGCGATCTTCGGGGGAATCATAAACGGGCTCTCGATCAGCCTGAGTCTTTTTGCGGATGCCACCTCGGGAGGGACGGATTTCCTCGCGATCTACCTCTCGGATAAAAAGGGGATCGAGTCCTGGAATCTGGTGCTCGGCTTTAACGCGGTCATCCTGGGGATAGCGGGATATTTCTTCGGCTGGGACAAGGCGCTCTACTCGATCATCTTCCAGTACGCCTCGACGCAGACTCTCTATGCGCTCTACCGGAATTATCAGAAGCAGACGCTTTTTATCGTGACGGATCACCCGCAGGAGATCGCAAAGGGCATCCACGAGGTCTGCAATCACGGCGCTTCGATCATGAAGGCGGAGGGCTCCTATGAGCATAAGGAGCACGGCATGGTGTATTCCGTCGTCTCCTCCACCGACGCGAAGAGGGTGAGGATGAAGATTAAGGAGATCGATCCGAAGGCCTTTGTGAATATGATACGGAGTAAGGAGATCTTCGGCCGCTTCGTCATGAAGCCGAGAGACTGAGCGCGGCGGGAAATGACGGAGGGACAGTGAAAAATGACGGGAGACAGCAGAAAATGACAGAGAAGCGGAAACATTACGAGGCGGTGCTCTTTGACCTTGACGGCACGCTGACCGATTCCGGCCCCGGAATCATGAAGTCGGTGCAGTACGCGCTCGACCACTTCGGGATCCGGGACGAGCCTGTCGAGAGACTTCGGCGCTTCGTGGGTCCTTCCCTCGTGGATTCCTTTATGGGCTTTTACGGGATGAGTCTCCTAGAGGCGGAGAAGGCGGTCTCCTACTATCGGGAGGTCTATCCGACGAAGGGGATCTTTGACGCCGAGCTCTATCCGGGGATGCGGGAGCTCCTTTCCTCCTTAAAGGAGGAGGGGAGAAAGCTTGTGCTTGTGACCTCGAAGCCGCTCGTCTTCGCGGAGCGGATCCTCGATCACTTTTCCCTCACCGGCTTTTTTGATGCTAAGACCGGGACGGAGCTGAGTGAGAAGAGCTCCCGGAAGGCGGGACTCATCGAGCGGGCGATCGAGCTTTGTTCCCTCAAAAGGGAGAGCACGGTCATGGTGGGGGATACCCGCTTCGATATCGACGCGGCGAGAGAGACCGGACTGGATTCGATCGGGGTCTGCTATGGATACGGGGGGAGGGAGGAGCTCATCCAGGCCGGGGCCACCTACCTCTCGGAAGATGTAGAAGGGCTCAGAAGACTGCTTCTGTCGTAAAAGGCATCCGGCTTTCAAAGAGTATCGTTTGGGAGGGAGAGGAAAATGGATCATACGCAGCTGGAAGAGCTTCGGAAGCTCGCAGAGGACGCAATCCGCAGGGCGGCCGACATTGACGCCTTAAATCAGGTGAGAGTGAGCTTTCTCGGGAAGAAGGGGGAGATCACCAATCTCATGAAGGCGCTCAGGGAGCTTCCGCCCGATCAGAAAAAGATCTTCGGGCAGAAGATCAATGAGGTGAGGGCGCTGATCGAGAGCGAGCTTCAGACGCAGCTTCCGATTCTCCACCGCCGCATGAGAGAGGCCAGGATCCAGTCGGAGACTCTCGACGTGACGCTCCCTGCGAAGAAGCGCCGCTTTGGCCATATGCACCCGAACACGAGGGCGCTGGAGGAGGTCGAGCGGATCTTTATCGGCATGGGATATGAGGTCGTGGAGGGACCGGAGATCGAGTATGATCTCTATAACTTCGAGAAGCTGAACATCCCAAAGGGGCATCCGGCGAGAGATGAGCAGGACACCTTCTACATCAATGAGAGCATCCTCCTCCGTACGCAGACCTCCTCCGTACAGGCGAGGGTCATGGAGAAGGGGAAGCTCCCGATCCGGATGATCTGTCCGGGAAGGGTTTTCCGATCCGACGAGGTGGATGCGACGCATTCCCCCTCCTTTCATCAGATCGAGGGCCTGGTGATCGACCGCCATGTGAGCTTTTCGGATCTCAAGGGCACGCTCGATACCTTCGCGAAGGAGCTCTTCGGTCCGGAGACCAGGACGAAGCTCCGTCCGCATCATTTCCCCTTCACAGAGCCCTCCGCCGAGGTCGATGTGAGCTGCTTTAAGTGCGGCGGAAAGGGCTGCCGCTTCTGCAAGGGAGAGGGCTGGATCGAAATTCTGGGCTGCGGCATGGTGCATCCCCATGTGCTGGAGATGTGCGGCATCGATCCGGAAAAATACAGCGGCTTTGCCTTCGGCGTGGGCTTGGAGAGGATCGCGCTTTTAAAGTATGAGATCGATGATATGCGTCTTCTCTATGAGAATGACAGTCGGTTCCTGGAGCAGTTTTAGGAGAGGGGAGAGAAGATGAACAGCTCGATGAATTGGTTGAAGGAATACGTGCCGGAGCTGGACTGCACGCCGGAGGAATTCTCCGATGCGATGACCCTGTCCGGAACGAAGGTCGAGACCTGCAGGATATTGAATCGAAATCTGAGAAAGATCGTCACCGGGAAAATCCTCTCCATAGAACCGCACCCGGATGCGGACCGGCTTGTGATCTGTCAGCTTGACATCGGGACAGGGGATGCAGTGCAGATCGTGACCGGAGCCCATAATATGAAGCCCGGAGATATCGTCCCGGTCGTTCTGGACGGCGGGAAGGTCGCGGGAGGACATGAGGGAGGAGCTCTGCCGGAGGATGGGATCGAGATCCACGCGGGAAAGCTCCGCGGCGTGCCCTCCTATGGGATGATGTGCTCCATCGAAGAACTCGGGGCAGACAGGGCTTTCTATCCGGAGGCCCCGGAATCCGGCATCTATATCTTTCCGGAGGGGACCCCTGTCGGAGAGGATGCGCCTTCTCTTCTCGGCTTGAACGATGCGCTCCACGAGTATGAGATCACCTCGAACCGGGTGGACTGCTACAGTGTGCTCGGCATCGCGCGGGAGGCGGCGGCGACCTTCCGAAAGCGCTTTTTTCCGCCGAAGGAGGATACTTCGGAGGGAAGCGGGGATGTGCATGAGCTTTTGAAGGTCAAGGTGGAGGATCCGGAGCTCTGCCCTCGCTATACCGCGCGCATAGTGAAAAATCTGCGCCTTGCGCCCTCTCCGAAATGGATGCAGCTTCGCCTTGCGTCTGCCGGGATCCGCCCGATCAACAATCTGGTGGACATCACAAATTACGTGATGCTCGAATACGGCCAGCCCATGCATGCCTATGACTATGACAAGATCCGCGGGCATGAAATTATCGTAAGGCGCGCGGAGGACGGGGAGAGTTTTCAGACCCTCGACCAAAAGGATAGGAGCCTGGACCATACGGTGCTCACGATCCGGGACAGAGACGGCGCGATCGGCATCGCGGGCATCATGGGGGGACAGAACTCAAAGATCGAGGACAGTGTAAAGACCATGGTGCTGGAGGCGGCCTGCTTCAACGGCGCAAACATCCGCCTCTCCGCGAGAAAGGTCGGAGAGAGGACGGATGCCTCCGCCTTCTTTGAGAAGGGACTCGATCCGAATCTCGCCTCTCAGGCGATGAACCGGGCCTGCGAGCTGGTGGAAAAGCTTGGCGCCGGAGAGCCGGTCGGAGGCATGATCGACATCTACGAAAGGAGGAGGGAGCCCTCCGTCGTGCACTGCACGGCATCCGAGATCAATGCCCTCCTGGGAACCTCTCTCTCTCCGGAGGAGATGAAGGCCATCCTGGAGAGGGAGGAGCTCTCGACAGAGCTCGAGGGGGAAAATCTCACCGTCACGGCCCCGACCTTCCGCCAGGATATCCACAGGATGTGCGATATCGCGGAGGAGGTCGCCCGCTTCTACGGCTATGCCTCGATCCCGATGAGCCTCCCCTCCGGAGCCGCGATCGGGGGACTTTCGAAGGAGCTCTCGATCGACGAGCGTTGTCGGCACAGCGCGGAGGCGCTCGGCTACTCCCAGGCTTATCTCTATTCCTTTGAGTCTCCGAAAGCCTGCGACAGACTTTTGCTTCCGGAGGATGCCCCGGAGCGGCAGCAGATCCGGATTCAAAACCCGCTGGGAGAGGATTTCTCCGTCCTCAGGACGAGCTCTGCGAACGGGATGCTGGCTTCTCTTTCCACGAATTTCAAGCGGAAGAACCGGGACATTCGCCTCTATGAGATGGCAAATGTCTATCTCCCGAAGTCTCTGCCGCTCACGGAGCTTCCGGACGAGCGCATGCAGCTTACGCTCGGCGCCTACGGCGACTGCGATTTCTTCTCCGTAAAGGGAGATATCGAGCTCATCCTGAACCGCCTGGGCCTGAAAAAGCGCTTTCACTATGATGCCGCCTGTCCGCAGTCCTTTCTGCACCCCGGGAGGAGAGCAGATATCCTGTATGAGGGGAGGAGGCTCGGCTATCTCGGGGAGCTCCACCCCGAGGTGCTGGAAAATTACGGGATCGGGGAGAGAGCCTATCTCGCGGTCCTGGACATGAAGGAGGTCTATCCCTTCGTTCGGGACGAGATCCGCTATCTGCCCCTTGCGAAGTTCCCGTCGGTATCCCGGGACTTCTCCATGCTGGTCCCGCTCTCCGTCACGGCGGGGGAGATCGAGGATGTTTTGATACAGAGGTCCGGGAAGCTCCTGGAGGAGCTTAAGCTCTTTGATATCTATATCGGGGCGCAGGTCCTGTCGGGATATAAGTCCATGGCCTATACGCTCACACTCCGCGCAAAGGACCATACCCTCACGGAGGAGGAGATCAATGCGGTGGTGAGGAAGGTCCTGGACGGCCTTAATAGACTCGGAATCCGGCTTCGGGACTGAGCGATCCCTTCGGCTTGGCCGAAATCTCGGGCTATTTCTCTAAATTCATAGGGATTTTCATCGGGGGCCTTAAGGAAAGATTTCCTTTTGGCTCTCTTTTTTGCCTTTTCGGAGGGACAGATCTTCGGCTATAATGAAGAGGATAAGTTCTTTGTTTTTCCTTCCGCCCTTTCTGCCAGAAACAGCATGCCTTCGCTTTGGCGGCCTTATCTTCAGGCAGGAGCGGGGCAGGCGCGGTCCTTCCATTATCCCATATCTCGCTGCCGGGAGCTCGGCGCCGGAGTATGGGAAGGAAGCCGCGAAAGAGGCGTGGGACTTGACGGGAGTCATGAGAGCGGCGGAAGCGAAGTGATACATAAACCGATTCCTCTTCTTTGATCTTTGCGGATATTGCCGCCGGAGGAGGGAGAGGGAGGATGGATTCCGGGGAGGCTCGCCTCTCCGGGGAGTCGAGAGGAAAGTGGAATGATTGAAGCGATAGGGCTTAAAAAAAGCTTCGGCCCGGTCCCGGCGCTTTGTGAGATCAGTATGGAGATCCGGGAGGATCAGGTTTTTGGACTGATCGGAAGCAATGGGGCGGGAAAGAGCACGCTGCTTCGCCTGATTGCCGGTGTCCTGAGACCGGACAAGGGAGAGATCCGGGTGGACGGCGAGGCGGTTTATGACAGGCCGGCGATCAAGGAGAGGATCTTTTTCATCTCGGATGAGGGCTGGTTTTTCCGAAATGCGGTGCCGAGGGATGTCATCGGCTTTTACGCCGGGGTCTATCCGGGCTTTGAGAGAGAGAAGTGCCTCTCCCTCCTCTCCGATTTCGGTCTCGATCCGGATCGGAGAATCTCGAATTTTTCGAAGGGAATGAAGAAGCAGCTCTCCGTTCTGCTCGGCATCTCCTCCGGAACGAAATATCTCCTCTGTGATGAGACCTTCGACGGACTGGATCCTGTGATGAAGGAGGGAGTCAAGTCACTTTTCGCCCGGGAGATGAAGGAGCGCCCGCTGACACCGGTCATCGCGAGCCATAATCTCCGGGAGCTTCAGGATATTTGTCAGCACGTGGGGATTCTCCACCGGGGCGGAGTGCTCCTCTCGGAGGAGATGTCCGCCTTGAATCCCGAGATCCAGAGAGTGCAGCTGGTCCTTGAGGATGAGGAAGCGGCGAGAGAAAAGCTTTCCGAACTTCCGATCCTCCGCCAGAGCCGAAACGGGAGCGTGCTGATACTTGTCATCCGCGGGAAGAGGGAGGAAGTCGAGGAGAAAATCCGGGCGCTCTCCCCCCGCTTTTTCGAGCTGCTTCCTCTCGGACTGGAGGAGCTTTTTATCAGTGAAACGGAGGATGCAGGATATGAACTTAAGAAAATCCTTTCTGACGGAGCTTAAGCTGGAGCTCGGCGCGAGAGTTCCGCAGCTTGCGCTCTGTCTTCTTGCCTTTTCCCTCTACCATGTGCTCGCCCTCTTTCTCGCCCTGAATTCGGCCGGAGGGAGAGATTTCACGGTGCTCGGGCAGACGGATCTGATCGCGGAGCGGCTTTTGCGGAGCAGCGTTTTCTTCGGCCTCCGGAGTCCCGCTGTCTTCCTGAGCGGATTTTTCGCGGTCTTTCTCAGTATGCAGGGCTTCTCCTATCTGAACAGCAGGAAGAAGCTGGATTTCTATGAGGCGCTCCCGATTTCCCGCCGGAGGAGATTCTTCGGGATTCTGCTCTCCGGACTTTTGATCTATCTCCTGAGCTATTTCGGAACAAAGCTGATCGGCTTTTTGATCGCGCTGGCCTTTCACGCTCTGAACCGGGCTGTCGTGATCGAGGCCCTGCAGCAGTCTATCCGGGAGCTCGTGCTCTTTCTGGCGCTCTCCGGGGTCGCTCTCCTCGCGAGGATGCTCTCCGGCAATACCTTGATCTCCGTCTTTCTCCTTTTCTTCTTCCTGGTCTATGAATTCTTTGTCCGGGCGCTGCAGCTCGGCTTCCGCTTTGCCTTCTACAGGACCATGGTGACAGAGGGATACCCCATCTGGCTTCAGACTCCGAGGAGCTCTCCCTTTTTCTACTACAGCAGTGCGGCGGCGGGATTTCCCTATCTGTCCTCCGAGACGGTTCCGGCGTCTGAGATGCTCCGTTTTCTTCAGAAGTCTTTGCTCCCGGATCTCTTCGGAGTCCTCCTCTTTCTCTTCTATTTGATGTTATCCTATCTCGCCTATCGAAGGAGAAGGGCGGAGGACGCGGGAAAGGCACTGGTCTTCCCGCCGATTTACCTTCTTTTGAAGTTTCTCATCGCTGTACCGCTCGCTCTCTCCGCGGGCGGGCTTGCCTATGCGATCCGGGGAGGAGGACTGGAGTTTCCGATGGAGCTCTTCATGCTCTTTCTGATCAGCCTTCTCTCCTGCTGCATCCTGGAAATCGTTTATCATCTTCGTTTTCGCTCGCTTTTTTCCAGGCCCTGGGATATTTTTCTCGTCTTCCTCCTCTCCGGACTCTGCTTCTTCTGGTATCGCTTTGACCTCGGGGGCTTCGACCGCTATGTTCCGAAAAAGGAGACGGTAGAGAGCGCCTCCCTCTATCTGAGCGACAATTTCGGGAGCAGGGTGGATGAATACGGAGATACGGACTATGGAAACGACAGCTTTAAAAGGATGAAGCTAAGGGATATCGATGCCGTCCGGGAGCTAGCGCGGCAGGGACAGAAATATACGCGTTCTGTGGAAACGGACATCGATGACCGCTACTCCGCAGAGAGCGCGGTGGACTCCTATGATTTCATTGTCAATTATCAGCTCAAAAACGGGAGGACGGCGAGCCGGCGCTTCCGCCTTCCGGAAACGGTCGATCCGGAGCTGATGGATCGGGTCATCGGCTCTCCCGAATATAAGGAAGTTCTCTTTGATTTAAATTGCTATCCCTTCCGAAAGGGAAGGGGGGAAGGCACGGAGCTTTGCTATATAAGCCCCTCTGCCGCGAGATCTGTCCCGGTCAATGAGGAGGTTCTCCGGGAGTTCAAGGAGGTCTATCAAAAGGACCTTGCCCTCTATAACTACAGCTTTGCGCACAGTCATTTCCGCGTGGGCAGTGTTCAGATCAATGGCTCCCAGCGGATGGAGGACGCCTACGAGAGCTGGCTCTCCCATGGCTACACTACCGAGGGCTCCTTTGAAAAATTTCAGAAGGTGCACGACTATATTTCAAACTATTCCGTGCAGTATCCGATCTATGCGGAATACACGAATACGATCGCCTTTTTAAAGGAAAAGGCGATCTGGTCGGAGATGATCCCGGAGGAAAGCAGAGTGGAAGGGATTGAGCTGAACTACAGGATAGTTTATCAAGATCAATACTTTCTGGAGAGGGTGCTGAAGCTCCTGGAAAAGGCGGTTCCGGAGGACAGTATAAGAGGAGATTTCCATACCGTGAATCAGCTGGATGATATGACCATCGGTCTGCGGCTTAAGGAATTGGAGAGCGATCCCGATCGCGGTTCCAGCGGCGGCAGCGCGCGGTATCTCTTTTTAAAGGACCAGACTCCGGAGGAAATCCGGAATCTGGAGGAATGGATTCCCATGCCCTATGAGGAGGACGGGAAGGAATCGGAGACTCCCACCTCTTAAGGGAAAGGGGAGCTCAGCTTTGAGCGCGGAAGCGAAGCTCCCCGTCCTCCCGCATCTCGTCGATGATCGCGAGACTGGTCACTCGATATCCCTTTTCCCGGAGCTCTCGGCCGCCGGACTGGAAGCCCTTTTCGATCGCGATTCCAATGCCGGCGACCTCGGCTCCCGCCTGAGAGCAGATATCGAGAAGTCCCCGCATCGCTTTTCCGACGGCGAGAAAATCATCGACCAAAAGCACTCGGTCTCCCTCGTGCAGAAACTTTTTTGAGAGAGTGACGGTATAGTCTTTCCCATAGGTATAGGAGCTCACGGTGCTCATGTAGAGTTCCCCGTCCAGATTTTTGCTCTTCGCCTTCTTGGCGAAGAGCGCGGGGACATGGAACTGGAGGGCGGTGAGACAGGCAATCGCGATGCCGGAGGCCTCTATGGTGAGGATTTTCGTGATCCCATCATCCCGATAGCTCCTGTAAAATTCCTTTCCGATCTCCGACAGAAGCTCCACATCCAGCTGATGATTCAAAAAGCTGTCGACCTTCAGGATCTCCCCCGGGCGCACCTGCCCGTCCCTTCGAATGCGTTCTTCCAGTAATTTCATACCCACGTCCCTTTCCTGAAATTTTATCCTGAAAAAAGATCTGACCGCAGAAAAAGATTCTGCCTATCTCCGCGGTTTTTCTTATGCTGTACATGATAACAAGGAATGAAGGGGCTGTCAAAACAGATTTTCGGGATTCCTTCTTCTCATCCGGGCCTTCCTGTAGTAAACTAATATTCGTCTCTAAAGCCGCCTGTTCTGCCGCTTGCTTCGGCTTTGTATCCGGTAGCGCATAAATGATTTTAAGGGATCAGAGCGCTGTATGCCGGGCGAGGGCGGCTTATGATTTGCCGGAGGCAGGAGAGGGGCGCAGAGCCTATATTTATTGCAGTCCCTTCCTGCGGGGCAGGAAGATTAGGAGTTTGAGTATGGAAATCCCCGAGCTTTTTGAAACGGTTCTCTCTGACTATGCAAAGAGAGAGGATGTGACGCCTGAGACGGCGCTTTCGAATCTGATGGATTTCATCCAGCTGAAGGATGAATCCTTTGCCAATGTCACGGTGGCGGTCGAGTCTCCGGCTCTCTATCTGAGCGATGAGGATGAGATAGCGGATGGTGAGCTGCTTCAGTATTATATGGATCTTTTCGGGGAGGACGGGCCCGGCGCGAGGGTGAACGGCTATTACCGGAGGGAGAAGGCGGACATTCTGATCCTGGAGATCGAATACGATGATCTCATGCCGCTTTGGGATATTCTCTCCCTCTTTCGGATTAAAATCCCCTCCATGGATCTGGACGAAGGGATCGATGAGGAGGGAAATGAGGTTCAGGTACTCCGGCTCTCCTATCTCCGGGACAATTACGGGGGGTTGATGGAGATGTCGGACAGACTTTTCGATGAGCTGGATGACCCGAAGCGGGAGGAGGACGGATATGAAAAGGCCGGCTACTATGAGCCGGCCTATGAAGGTCTGGAGGAGGACTGATCCAAAGCGCAGAGCGCGCAAGCTTCTGTATCAGTGGATAGGCAGGCGGGGGAGTGTCTCTGCCGCCGTCTTGCCTTTTTGCTCCTTGTCTTTTCGGAAGCAGCGCCCGCCGCTTTTTCGTTCAGCTGCTGTAAATCCTTTGTGCATCTTAAACTGCGAGAGCGTCCCGCCCCGGATGGGGAAGCAGGGGAAAGCATGTCCGCACCGCCCGATACGCTGGTCCTCTCAGCTGCCGCAGCGTTACCTAAGGGGAGCTATGCGGAGGATCCGTGAAGGAGAGGAAGCTGCATGTTTTTTTCTTTCGAAAGCAGCTCCCGGACCGCGCTTCGGATCTCCGAAACCTGATAGAGAGAGCCGAAGCAAAGGAGCGTCGGCTCTTCTTCTTTTTCCTCCTCGAGGTGGGAGAGTGCGAGGGAGAGACCGGAGCGGATATCTTTTCCGATTTCCACGGGACCGTCGAAATATTTTCGGATCTCCGCGGCGAGCCTCTCCGCGGGAAGCGCTCTCTCATATTCCCCCTCCGGGATGACCGCCGTATAGCGGCGGGCGATGGGGGCGGTGAGGAGGAGCATCTCCCGGTAGTCCTTGTCCCGCATGACGCCCATCAGAAAATCGATCTTTCGCCCGGGGAGAAGGGAGCGGAGGCTTTCCGTCATAGCGGCCGCTCCGTCCGGATTGTGTGCTCCGTCCAAAAGGATGAGGGGCGATCGGGACAGGAGTTCAAAGCGGCCCGGCCAGCGGACCTTCGAGAGCCCGCTTTGGACAGCGTCCTCCGGGATCGTGACGCCCTCCTCCTTCAGGATGTCTACGGCGTCCAGGACGGCGGAGGCATTTCGGAGCTGATAATCGCCGAGGAGGGAAAGCCTTAGCCCCGTTCTCCTTCGATAGGAGAAGCACTGGAAGGCCCCCTCCTCCGAGAGGCCGAGACTTTCTCTTCTGAGGAGAGAGGGCTCTGTGAGTGTAAGCTCTGCGCTCTGCTCCTCTGCGATTTTCGAGATGAGGGATGTGACCTCCTCGCTCTGGCGAAGGAGGACCGCCCTTCCTCCTCTTTTCAGGATTCCGGCTTTTTCCCACGCGATTTCCGCGATACTGTTTCCGAGGAGCTCTGTGTGATCCAGCCCGATGGAGAGGATCAGAGCGCAGAGGGGGGGCGGGATGACATTGGTCGCGTCATAGCGGCCGCCGAGCCCGACCTCCAGGACGACATAGTCGCAGGCCTCCTCACAGAAGTAGAGGAAGGCGAGGAGGGTGAGAAGCTCAAAGGCCCCCGCCTCCTCCCCGCTTTTCTTCAGTGCGGCGAGGAGCTTCTCCGAGAGCTCCGAAAGACGGGCATCGCTGATCTTCTCTCCATCTATGGACCAGCGCTCATTGACCGTCAGGAGGTGAGGGGAGATATAGAGGCCGCAGCGGTATCCGCTCTCTGTCAGGATGCTTTGCAGCATCGCGGCGCTGGAGCCCTTTCCGTTCGTCCCCGCGACATGCAGGGCTCTGAGCTTCTCCTCGGGATGCCCGAGCAGGGAGAGGATATGCCGCATTACCCGGAAATCGGGCCGCTTCGGGGCGTTCCGGTCTCCCTGCAAGAGCCCCGTGATTTCCTCCCAGTTCATGTTGTGAGCTGGCGCTTCAGGAAGTGGAGATGCTTCACCCCGCCAAGGCTCATGATGATGAAGAAGTGGAAGGGGACGAGTATCGCGACCTGCCAGATTCTGGTGAGAAGAACTCCCCGGTAGGGACTCCCGTAGAGGATAGAGATCCAGAGTGTATTCACAAAAAGAGTGATGAGGATCCGATTGATGAAGATTGCGGCGAGGGCACGGAGAAGGAGAGGCCCCTTCTTGCAGTCATGCAAAAAGAAGCCGAGACTCGCGCCGCAGAGCGCGCTGCTCAGCGTAAAGCCCGGGAAATAGGTTCCGCTTGGCTGCAGCATGAAGCCGAGGATATCGGAAGCCGTCGCGAGAGCTACAGTGGGAAGCGTCCCGTAGAGGAGAGCACATACCGCGGAGGGAATGATGGCGAAGCCGATTCGGACATTCCATGCGTTAAAGGCGAAAAAGCGGCTCAGTATAATGTGAAGAGCCGTGAGTAGGGATAGAATGGTGAGCATCTGAATCGATTTTCGCCTGTCCTGAAACATAAAAAAACCTCCTTCACTTAAGTGGAAATCCCGCCGCAAAGAAGGCATCTGACATAGAGACCAACGCAGCGGGATGCGGGATCCGAACCGCGCTGAGGCTTTCAGCTTCGTTCCTCGTCAACTCCCCGTTCGAGGACACTTACCGCTCGGATCTCTACTCTGCGTTTTACCAGTTCATAATAGCGCAGAAGCAGGACTTTGTAAAGAGAATATCCAAAGGGAAATGTGGAGGGAGCTGGCGGGCATAATTTCGGAAACATGCCTTGCAATGCCGAAAAAAGCGCGCTATGCTTCTCGGAAGGAGAGAACGCGGGATGAAATATGTCAGGGAAATTCTTTGGATTATTGCTTTTACTCTTTTGGGAGAGGTATTGAACCGGCTTTTGAAGCTGCCGGTTCCCGCCGGGGTATACGGCCTTTTTTTGATGCTTCTCGCCCTTCTTTCCGGGATCATCCGCCTGGAGGACGTAGAGGGTGCGGGGAATTTTCTTTTGGATACGATGACGATCATGTTTTTGCCGGCGGCGGTGGGCATCATGACGGTTACGGAGCTTTTGCGCCCGGTGCTCCTTCCCTATCTCATCATCATTGTGCTTTCCACGGTGCTTGTGATGTCAGTGACCGGCCTTATCGCGGAGAAAATCCTGCATTATACGGAGAATCGAAGGGACAGGCAGCTGGTGGATGCGGAGATCTCCCTTGATCCGAGTGAAACCTTCGGGATCGGCCGCCGTGCTCTGAGTCCGCACGGGGAGATGGACGGCGCGAACGGCTACCGGGATATCATCAGTAAGAAAAAGCAGAGGGCAGCGGAGAGCCCTATGACAGAAAAAGCCGGGAAAGAGGAGAAGGAGGAGGGGATGAGAGAAGAGAAGATCGAGGATGAGGAAGGGGCGAAGGAAGAGAAGATCGAAGAGAAGATCGAGGGGGGGAGAGAATGAGAGAGGTCCTTTCGGGTTCGGAGCATTTCGGGCTGCTTCTGAGCATTTTTTTCTTTCTTGCGGCGGTACAGCTCAAGGCGCGCTTCCGTCTTTCCATCCTGAATCCTCTCCTGATTTCGACGATATGCATTATTCTCACGCTCCTCGCGCTTCATATCCCCTATGAGGAGTACAAGAAGAGCGCGGACCTTCTCTCCTATTTGCTCACTCCGGCGACGGTCTGTCTCGCGATTCCGATGTACCGGCAGCTCTCCCTCTTAAGGAGAAATATCGCCGCGATCATGATCAGCATCGTGTGCGGAAGCCTCTCCTCCGTGCTCAGCGTCCTCTTTCTCGGGAAGCTTTTTCGGCTTCCGGAGGAGCATATCCTCACTCTCATGCCGAAATCCATCACGACAGCGATCGGCATGGGAGTCTCGAAGGAGGCCGGGGGCTTCGTCACGCTCACGGTCGCGGCGATCATCCTGACCGGCATCCTGGGGAACATGCTCGCAGAGCAGATCTTTCGGATCTTTTCCATAAGGCATCCCATCGCGAAGGGGCTGGCGCTCGGGACCTCCGCCCATGCCGTCGGCACCGCGAAGGCCCTGGAGCTCGGGGAGATCGAGGGTGCCATGAGCTCCCTGGCCATTGTCACGGCCGGAGTCACTACGGTGATTCTCGTCCCCCTGGTCACGGCGATCGCCTTCTGAGGGAAACGAAAACTTTTTATAAATTTGAAAGAAGATGCTTCCGATTTTTTGTGCTATGATTCAGGCAGCAAGGAGGACTTAAGTCAAGATGAAAAGAAAGAGAAAACTCTGGCTGCTTTCGCTTCTGATCGGAAGCCTGGCCCTGATTCCCGCGGGGGGCTGTGCCTACGCGGATGGTCTGGAGGCGGAGACCGGTCCCGGCATCGACCTTTGGCAAAAGCACAGGATGAATCTGCACGCGGCGGATGAGAACGACTTTTCCGATCTCTTTACCGGTGTGAAGAACGGGGAGGACGTGCCGCTTCCGCAGGGCTATACCTTCAGCGAGGTCGGAACCTACAGCTACGATGATCTCTCCGCGGATCTGAACAAGCTGAAGACAGATTATCCCGAGATGGCGCTCGACTCCCTCGGGAAGACCGCGGACGGCAGAGAGCTCTACCATGTCGTGGTGGGGAATCCGAATGCAAAGCACAAGATTTTGGTTCACGCCGGGATCCACGCGAGGGAATATATCGTTTCCCAGGTCGCCATGCGGGAGATCGGAAGTCTTCTGAAGATGCAGAGAGAGGACTCGAAATACGGGGGAAAGAGCATGAAGAGCATGCTCCAAAACTGCGCCGTTCATTTCGTCCCGATGGCGGATCCGGATGGAATCGCCATCGTCCAGGGCGGACTGGGCTGTATCGGCTCCGAGGCTCTGAGGACTTCGATCCAGCAGATGATGGAGAAGGATAAGGTGACGGACCGGGAGAAGTACTATAAGACCTGGAAGAGCAATGCCCGCGGCGTAAATCTCAATAAAAATTTCGACGCGAACTGGCAGGACACCAATGATCGGAAGGGCTATCCGTCCAAGGACGAGTACAAGGGAGAGGCCGCGGAATCCGAGATCGAGTCAAAGGCACTCGCGGATCTGACGAGGAAGGAGCACTTCGATCAGACGATCAGCTATCACACGCAGGGAAAGGTGATCTACTGGTACTTCGGAGAGGGAAGCTATGTGAAGTCCGCCCGCAGACTCGCGGAGGTCGTGAAGAGAAATTCCGACTATGCAATCAGTGATTACTATGTGCCGAACGAGGCGGGGGGCTTCAAGGACTGGGCGGAGCAGAAGCTGAATATCCCCTCTGTCACGATAGAGTGCGGGATTGGAACCAGCCCGGTCCCGGAGGAACAGATCAAAGAGATCTGGGACGGGCAGAAGGGCATCCTCCCCGACCTTTTATACAGCTACAGCTAGAGAAACGGATTCGCTGAGGCAGTGCTCCCGCTGCAGGCTGTGCCGCCTGCCGCTGTCTTTGGATCTCACAGTTTGAACACCGTCCTTCGGCATTCAGCGACTTAAAAGAAGAGATCGCGGTATAAGGCGGACTGCTTCGGAAGCAGCGGATCGGCAGAAGGGGCGGAGGAGACTTTCTCGGCTTATCTCGCCTTTAAGAGGGCGCTTTCTGAGAGGAAAGCGCCCTTTATCGCGCTTCGAATGTGGATTTCCGCCCGGAATGCTTGCGCTATCCGGCGTTTCGTTTTATGATAGACAAAATTTCCACATGTCCTGGCCGCCCTGCTGCGGCGGAAGAGATCATGAATCGGGAGGAGCGAAAGTGGCGGATACAGAAGAGAAAAGGCCCGCGGAGAGCGCGGCAGAATCCAGAAATTTTATCGAGCAGGA
>ERZ772921.259-NODE-259-length-33171-cov-4.265400_pt1 | contig 33171 bp, 30 predicted proteins | sample MGYA00512117_ERZ772921 | MGnify/ENA primary metagenome ERZ772921 (study PRJEB29015, sample SAMEA2737944) | human oral metagenome | biome: human oral; feature: human-associated habitat; material: dental | place: China | collected 2150 ...
TTCAAAGTCAAGCATAACCTTTTGTCCCCTAATAATATAAATCTTTTTTACAAGGAATTCATGATTTACAAACATCATTTCGTCTTTTTTATCCATTTCATTATCCTCTTATTAAACTTTCCAATACATTTCATATACTCTATTGTATCATGATTTTACAAAATCAATCTCGATACCTTAAAAAAAATCAAAACTATACCGGTATACCTATCAGAACACAAGCACAATCTGGTTATATTCCAAGCGGGCTTATATCAGCTATAAGCCGTACACCTTTTGACTTTACATTCCAATCTGGTTATATTCCAATTCCAGTGCGGCTGTTCGTTGTCAAGCATTGTTACCTTTACATTCCAATCTGGTTATATTCCAATAGAGCATTGCTGTAGGTGCAGATAAATTCATATGGAACTTTACATTCCAATCTGGTTATATTCCAATGGGGCGGGCAAGACATTTGAGATGATAGGAATTGCGACTTTACATTCCAATCTGGTTATATTCCAATCCGTATAAACTAATGTCTTATACATCTCTACCTTTCTTTACATTCCAATCTGGTTATATTCCAATTAATAAGCAGAGCTGAGAATATGGAAATCAATAAACTTTACATTCCAATCTGGTTATATTCCAATTGACACTGAGATTACATTTGACGCTGACGCAAAATTCTTTACATTCCAATCTGGTTATATTCCAATGCCTCTTTTCACATACTCATCTGACACTAAATATTTCTTTACATTCCAATCTGGTTATATTCCAATCCCTATTAAATTAACTTAAAAACAGACTATTTGTTACTTTACATTCCAATCTGGTTATATTCCAATTCTGTGGAGGGCAAAGTTCTTCGCAGGAATGATTTCTTTACATTCCAATCTGGTTATATTCCAATCCTTCTACTATAATAACACATATTTACAGACTTTGAAAGATACTTTTTGTCGACCTTTGTTTTTAAGTTCATTCTACTTCATTATTTTTTGCAAGTTATTCCTATTATCTTTATTTATACCTCTACAATATTGGCTTTGTCTATCCCCCTACATTTCAAGTCTATCACAGGTTGACAATTGTTTTAGTATCGTTAATTTTTTATACTTATCTGTTATGCTTTTCCTAATCTTTAGAATGCAATTTCTTTGGGATATTATTTAAGACTTTTTTGGGATATCATTATTATTAATTTCTGTTATATAGTGTTAGTATGTTGTGGTATAACATACTTGTAACAGCTCGACCTAATAAGATATAATCTTAGAAAGAAACGAGGTATGTTACAAATGAATAAACACTACGAACCTGAATTTAAGAAGAAAATCGTTCATCTCCACCTTGAGGAGGGACGCACCATCCAAGGGCTTGCAGCTGAATACAGTGTGTCAAAAGCAAGTATATCCAATTGGGTACATCAATTCCGTAAAGAATGCCAAATAAATAAAGAAGCCAAAGCAGATTATGATTCTATGAAAGAGAATCTTAAGTTAAAAAAGCAACTTGCAGAACTACAAAAGGAAAATGACTTCTTAAAAAAAGCGGCGGCATTCTTTGCGAAGGAAATCGATTAAAGGCTTATCGATTTATTCAAAAATATAATAAGAAATTTGGATTAAGATGGCTTCTAAGAAAGTTTAATATATGTCCAAATGCTTATTACAATTACTTAAAAAAACGAAAGGCTAATTATCACCGAAACAAAGCTAAAATCAAAAAGACCATTAGAGAGCTCTATCATGCACATAATGGAGCACCCGGTTATCGAATTATTCATATTTACCTTTGCCGTAAAGGTTATGATATAAGTCGCTTAACTGTTCATAAATACATGAACAGGGAGTTACAACTTTACTCAATCTCTAGGAGAAGAAAGCTAAGTTATGAGCGAGGTATTGCCCACAAAGTTTACAATAATAAACTTAAGCAGGATTTCAATTCACCTGAGATCAATCGAAAATGGTGTACTGATTTTACTTATTTATTTCTGACTGATGGCAGTAAGCGTTATAATTGCACAATTATAGATCTTTATGATCGAAGTGTTGTTGCCAGCATAAGTGATAGAAATATAACCTCCGATCCGGCAAAAAGGACTCTGCAAAAAGCTATTGATTCACAGCCGAGAATTGACCTGCACAAACTAATGCTGCACTCTGACCAAGGAAGTCAGTATACATCCAAAGAGTTTACTGAATACTGCGAAGGTCTTGGAATAACTCAAAGTATGAGTAAAGCCGGATATCCATATGATAATGCGCCTATGGAAAGGTACTTCAATACGCTGAAAAACGACCTTATTTATCAGCATTATTACCATTCAGAGAAAGAACTCTATACAGCAATCGAAGAATTTGCGTATGTTCAATATAACCATGTTCGTCCGCATTCTTATAATAATTACAAAACGCCATATGAGGCACGCTATGGGGTTATATAAACCCCATAGTAAAAATTAGGTTGTAATGTTACAAAAACACTTGACCACAACAGTATTACTCTCTTCTTTATTTTGTAAAGGATATATCCGGTTAATTTCCTGATGAAAGTTGCAATTTAATGTGTTAAAATAGCATAAAATTATAAAACTTACAAGGTCTTATAATACTCTTACAAATGATAATACACCCTAATATATTGACCTGTTAATATTTAATTGTAGTACCTTTTCTCTAAGATATAGTAGTAAGATAGGATAAATATAGCAGCAATTAAAAATATAGCTGTTTTATCAAGATGAATTATCTAAATTTACTTTAATGAACGGTACTTACCGGCAATGTATATATTTTGTAATGGGTACATGACCTTACAGACTTAGATAAAAGAGGTTATTATGGCATTAGACGGCATAGTTATAGCTAATTTAAGACATGAGCTTGACAGTAAACTTAGCGAGGGAAGAATACAAAAAATCAGTATGCCCGATAAAGACGAACTTGTGATAAATATCAAAAATAACAGAAATATTTACAAGCTCCTTATATCGGCAAATGCTTCTCTTCCGCTGATGTATCTTACTGAGGAAAGCAAGACCAATCCCATAACTGCACCTAACTTTTGTATGTTGCTTAGAAAGTATGTAGGAAATGCAAGGATAAGTAAGATATCCGGCTTAGGTTTGGAGCGTATTATTTGCATACATTTGGAGCATTTGGATGAGCTTGGAGATCCTGCTTCCAAAAAGCTGTATGTAGAAATTATGGGAAAACACTCAAATATTATATTTACAGATGAAAATGATGTAATTATTGACAGCATTAAAAAAATAGGATTAAATACCAGCTCTATCAGAGAAATACTTCCCGGAAGGACTTATTTTTTACCAGAGGAGCTTAAGAAAAAGGAACTGCTTGATATTGATGATGAAGAGTTCCATGAGGTTCTGAAAAATTCCGCTTATCCGCTACATAAGGCACTTTATATGTATTTTACTGGTATAAGTCCTCTTGTTTCGGAGGAAATCTGCTTTAGAGCTTCACTGAGTACGGAAAGTGACTGTAAGAGTCTAAGTACTGTGGAACTTACACATTTGCAGCATATTATAAAAAATATAATGTCGGATATTAAAAATAATGTGTATTATCCGAATATTGTATACAAAGACGGTGTAGCTTTAGAATTCGCCTCATTAGAGCTTGAGATGTATAAAAATGACAACTATACTATCCAAAAATTTGACTCCATAAGCAAGCTTATATACGAGTATTACTCAAGCAGGGACAGGCACATCAGAATTAAGCAAAGAACGGCGGAGCTTAGAAAACTGGTTTCAAATCTCCTTGACAGAAATGAAAAAAAGTATGCCTTGCAGGCACAGCAGCTAAAGGACACTGAGAAAAAGGATAAGTTCAAGGTTTACGGAGATTTGATCAATACCTACGGGTATGAACTGAGCGGAGGTGAAGAGGTTTTAGTATGTGCCAATTATTATGATGATAATAAGGAAATAAAAATAAAGCTTGATCCTACACTTTCCGCAAAAGACAATGCTACCAAGTATTATGAAAAATACGCCAAGCTTAAAAGGACTTTTGATGCGGTAAGTGAAGAGATCAAGAATACCGAAATGACCATAGAGCATCTGTCTTCTATACTTAATTCACTTGATTATGCCATAGAGGATAATGATCTGACTCAGATAAAAAATGAGCTTATAGAGTACGGATTTATTAAAAAGACAGCTACCAACAAGGCTAAATCCGGCAAAAAACTGCTCTCCAAACCGCTGCATTATATCTCCTCTGACGGTTTTCATATCTATGTCGGAAAGAATAACTATCAAAATGAAGAACTAAGCTTTTCATTTGCTAATAATAATGACTGGTGGTTTCATGCAAAGGGCATCCCCGGCTCTCATGTGATACTTAAAACTGATAATAAGGAGCCTACAGATAAGGCTTATGAAGAAGCAGCTGCACTGGCGGCATATTATTCAAAGGCAGGTAGCTCAGATAAGGTCGAAGTGGACTATATACAAAGAAAACAGCTTAAAAAAGTTCCCTCTTCAATACCCGGCTTTGTAATATACCATTCTAATTGGTCTATGAGTGTCAAACCCGATAATGGGCTTAAGTTGGTCGAGTAGATGGTTTTTCTGTTTATCTCTTCTTTAGTATTTAAAAAACAAACTACAGTAATACCAAGGAACAACCACCTACAAGGTAGTTTAACCAATTAAAAAAATGATTTAATAAATTTCTTTGAAACATTGTAACTTAAAAACTTTCAAAGTTTTTGTTGCGTTTTCTATTTTATTGTGATATATTAGAAGAAAATAAATAATTAAAAATTTAGGGAGGTAATTTATAATGGATAATAAACTTTTACCTGAAGGTTTTGAAGAACTTTTTCAGTACATAAAAAATATTTCAACTACAAAAAATACTGTAACTACAAAGGAAATTCAGGATTCGCTTGCCAAACATAAATTCACATCAGGAAAAATTACAGGAATTATTCATCGTGCTGAAAATCTGAAGTATTTAAATAAAATAAAACGAGGAGTTTATAGTTTTAATTTAGGTTTGATAACTGAAGAGAGTGATTCAGGTAAAGTCACCTCACTTGTCTCTAAAGAAATTAGAAATACGATAGATCACATAAAAGACATATTAGTTGAAAACATTACAAGTACAGGCCAGAAAGAGATTGAAAAAATAAAGGAAAAAATACACATTTTAGAAACATTATCGCAATAAGTAAGATATAACAGTGAAATTATGAAAAACATAAAATCTTTTTAGGAAAATTATACACTTGTATATATTAATGAGGCTATTTATAATTTTGAAACCTTTTTGAGCTTTGTGTAAACTTTAAAAACTGATATTAGATTAATAAATTGTTACTTATGGGCAGAGCCGTTCCTTAAGCTCTGCCCATATTGGCATTATACATTATGATGTGTCTTGAAACTAAACAGACTATATTATTTGTACAAAATAAATATTGCTTCATATCAAATAAAGGTAAGAAAAGTTGTTGCCAATTTAACATTATTTAATTATGTAACAATACAAAAAATAAGCTTTATAACCTTATACATCCTACATTTTAGCTTTAAGTCTATCCCTTACAGCTTCTATAAATCCCTTACTGTCAAGTACCTCCACCTTATCAAGTTTGCATATACCTGCCAGATCGCCGGTCATCTTGCCGCTTTCTATAGTATCCTTTACCGCCTTTTCAAGCTTTGTAGCAAAGTCTATAAGTTCAGGTAGGCTGTCAAGCTCTCCTCTTTTTCTTAGCGCTCCTGTCCATGCAAAGATGGTAGCCACTGAGTTACTTGAGGTCTTTTCGCCTTTTAAGTGTTTATAATAATGCCTTTGTACGGTTCCATGTGCCGCCTCGTATTCATACGCTCCACTTGGAGATACCAGTACGGAGGTCATCATGGCAAGTGAACCGAATGCTGAAGATACCATATCGCTCATGACATCTCCGTCATAGTTTTTGCAAGCCCAGATAAAGCCGCCTTCGGACTTTACCACCCTTGCCACAGCATCATCTATTAAAGTATAAAAATACTCTATTCCAAGTGAAGCGAATTTTTTCTTATACTCTGTCTCATATATCTCATTAAATATTTCCTTGAATCTGCCGTCATATACCTTTGATATGGTATCCTTTGTAGAAAACCAAAGATCCTGTCTTGTATCACAGGCATACTTAAAACAGCTTTTAGCATAGGAATATATGGAAGAATCCAAGTTGTGCATAGCCTGAACTATACCTTTTGAGTTAAACTCATGTATAAGTTTTTCCTCACTGCTGCCGTCAGGATTTTTAATAAGTATATAAGCTTTGGAATTTTCTTTTACCTCAAGCTCTGCCGCCTTGTAGACATCACCGTAAGCGTGTCTTGCCACCGTTATGGGACTTTTCCATGTTCTTATATAGGGCTTAATACAATCAACTATAATAGGTGCACGAAATACAGTTCCGTCCAAAATAGCTCTTATAGTAGCATTCGGACTTGGATACAGCCTTTTTAAGTCATATTCTTTAAGTCTTTCGGCATTTGGCGTGATAGTGGCACATTTGACCGCTACCTTAAGTTCTTTATTGGCTGCTGCCGCTTCCAAAGTCACCTTATCATCAGTCAGATCCCTGTTTTTAAGTCCGAGGTCGTAATACTCGGACTTAAGTTCTACAAAGGGAAGTATAAGTTCTTCTTTAATAAGCTGCCACAGCACTCTTGTCATCTCATCTCCGTCCATTTCAACAAGCGGAGTGTTCATTTTGATTTTATTTAACATAGCTTCTCCTACTTAATAACTGCTTTACCGCCCATATAAGGTCTTAAAACTTCAGGTATATTTACAGAACCGTCTGCATTAAGGTTATTTTCAAGGAAGGCGATAAGCATACGAGGAGGTGCTACTACCGTATTATTAAGTGTGTGAGCGAAGTATCTTTCTCCGTCTGCTGATTTTACTCTTATCTTCAGTCTTCTTGCCTGTGCTTCACCGAGGTTTGAACAGCTTCCCACTTCAAAATACTTCTTCTGTCTCGGAGACCAGGCTTCCACATCACAGGACTTTACCTTAAGATCTGCCAGATCTCCTGAACAGCAGGCAAGTGTACGCACAGGTATATCAAGACTTCTAAAGAAATCAACGGTATTTTGCCATAATTTATCATACCACATAGGAGACTCTTCAGGCTTACATACCACTATCATTTCCTGCTTTTCAAATTGATGTATACGGTACACACCTCTTTCTTCTATACCGTGTGCTCCCTTTTCTTTTCTAAAGCAGGGTGAGTATGAGGTAAGTGTGTATGGAAGCTTTGCTTCTTCATTGATGGTATCTATAAACTTACCTATCATTGAATGTTCACTTGTACCTATAAGATATAAGTCCTCTCCCTCTATCTTATACATCATGGCATCCATTTCGGCAAAGCTCATAACTCCGGTTACCACTTCTGAACGAATCATGTAAGGCGGTATACAGTAAGTAAAGCCTCTGTCTATCATAAAGTCTCTTGCATATGAAAGTACTGCACTGTGCAGTCTTGCGATATCTCCCATAAGGTAGTAGAAACCGTTTCCGGCTACCTTTCCGGCACTTTCCATATCTATTCCCGAAAGTTTTTCCATGATCTCGGTATGATAAGGTATTTCAAAATCAGGTACTACAGGCTCTCCGTACTTTTCTATTTCAACATTTTCACTGTCGTCTTTTCCTATAGGCACATCTTTATCAATAATATTGGGGATAAGCATAAGTTTTTCAGTAAGCTCCTTGCTAAGCTGTGCCTCCAGCGGTTCAAGCTCTTCAAGCTGCTTATTGATATCGGCAACTTCTAGTTTTGCCTTATCCGCTGCCGCTACATCCTTTTGTGCCATAAATGCTCCTATGGACTTGGATATTTTATTCTTCTCGGCTCTTAAATCATCTGCCTTAGCTTGTGCCTGTCTTGACTTTACATCAAGATCTATTATCTCATCTACAAGTACAAGCTTATGATCCTGAAATTTCTTTTTGATGTTCTCCCTTACCAGATCGGGACTTTCTCTAAATAATCGTATGTCTATCATAATAACCTCCATAAAAGCATTTTTTCTGACAAAAGTATACTACATATTTATAAGTGCGGCAAGTTGTCAACTAAAAAAGGTCGAGTGTGTTCCGGTTCTTGTCAAATAAAGTATTAATTCCTTTTTTGTAAGCTCATAAATAAGCAGCCAAACAGGGGTTATATGACACTCTCTGCAACCTGTGTATATTCCATTAAGTGCATGATCTTTATATTTTTCATCAAGTTTTTTCCCTGAAGCAATTGTATCTACCACCTGCTTTATAAGACTAAGATCATATCCTCGAAGCTTAGCTGTTTTCAAGTCTTTTTTAAACTTTTTTGTTATAGCGATCTTATACTTATTCATCCTCCAACTCCGCTAGAATTTCACTAAATGAATTATAAGTTTTTTTATTGGGATTCGCTTTTAATACTTCAACTTCTTTTAAGGCTTCAATAGTATCTTTATTTGTTGTCTGGTATTTTATAACATCAAGCATATGTCTTACCAGATCTCCTTTGACATTACTATTATTTTTGACAACAATACTCTTATAATTATTATATATATCTTTGTCTAATATAAATGAACAGGTTACGGTGTTTTTTTTATCCATAAATCTTCATCCTTTTTACTACTTAGTTTAATTTGTATACTAAGTATAAATCACTAAGTAAACAAAGTAAATGTTTTTATTAAATTTAATATTTACTCCGTTAAAAAAGGTACCGGACTGTATGCAGCCGATACCTTACAAAAAATGACCCAATAGGTATTTTTCAATGATTTTTTAATTTATTTTCCCCAAACCTCTTCTGCTATTTCTTTTACAAGTTTAAGTTTATTCCATTGCTCTTCTTCGGTAAGTTTATTTCCAATCTCACAAGAAGCAAATCCGCACTGTGGGCTTAAACATAATCTCTCAAGCGGTATATATTTTGCCGCTTCATAAATTCTTTCAATAACTTTTGACTTATCTTCAAGCACCGGAGACTTTGTAGTAATAAGCCCAAGCACTACTTTTTTATCGTCTGAGACCTTTGCAAGCGGAGCAAATCCTCCCGATCTTTCATCATCATATTCAAGGAAAAGCGCATCTACATTTTCTTTTGCAAACACATAATCAGCCACTGTATCATAAGCACCACTGTTAAAATATGTAGAATGATAATTTCCTCTGCAAATATGTGATGTAATAATCATATCCTCAGGTTTATTCTCTAATGCAAGGTTATTAACCGCAAGTAGTTGTTTTTTTACTTCATCTAAGGCTATTCCAAGTGATTTGTATCTCATTTTCGCTGCATCTCCGACAATCGCTCCCCATGTGCAATCATCAAACTGAAGATTATGACAGCCGGCTTCATAAAACTGCTTGATTATATTTTGATAAGCCCTTCCTATATCCTCAATCAGTTCCTCATTGGTAGGATAAAACTTTCTTGTTATTTCTAAATTTCCGGGAATGATCATCTGTTGAAATGTTTGTGCCGGAGCCGGAATTGTATATTTGGCAACGGTATTTTCATCTTCAAACTGCTTTAAAAACTTATAATATTCTACAAAGGGATGCTCCTTTGCACTTATTCTTCCGATAAGGTAAGTATCATCCAAAAGTGCAAACTCGTCATTAAAAGCTATACCGTTTCCTGTATTTTCATGTGCAACTCCCTCAAATCCCCACATAAAATCAAGATGCCAAAATGTTCTTCTGAATTCTCCGTCCGTAATTACATGAAATCCAAGTTCTTTTTGTTTTGCAACTACCTTGGTAATTTCTTCATTTACCACTTTATCAAACTCTTCTTTGGAAATTTTTCCGTCCTGATAGTTAACCCTGGCATCCTTTAGCACCTGAGGTCTTAAAAAACTTCCTACAAAATCATATCTAAAAGGTGTATTTATCATATCCTTGTCCTCTGCTTTCTTTGATGTGCCTATTTTATCAAATCAAGAAATTATAGAAAAATACATATAAATATGATTTCTTCATAGTTTTAACCTATGGACAAGTGATATTTCAAGGATTTAATATAATCTAAAGCATATCTGCTGAAAATAATATTTTTCTTTTTTAATATGCCGATTCTCATAATGTTATCAACCTGTAAAGGTTTAGCTATAATATCACTTCCGTTTAATTTATGGTCAATAACACCGCTGCTTACCGTAAAACCGTTCAAACCTATTACCAAATTAAACAAAGTAGCCCTATCTCTGACCTGAATGATTTTAGGAAAATCAAGCATACTTATAAACTCTTCCGAAAAATAGAATGAATTTCGGTTGCCCTGCTCATATACAAGATAAGGATAAGGCATTAGATCATCCATAGTAATTTTTACTTTTGAAGCTAAGGGATGTTGCCTGCATATAAATATGTGAGGCTTGGCAATATAAAGTTCTTCAAAAATCAACTGATTATTTTTTATCAGCTTTGAAAGTACTTCCTCATTATGCTGTGATAGGTATATAACTCCCACTTCACTTTTACCGTTTGCAACATCTTCAATAATCTCTCCGGTTCTGGTCTCTCTGATAATAAAATTATATTTATTAGCAGCATGTTCTTTTATCAAATCTACAAACGCATTTACCGCAAATGAATAATGTTGACAGGATACGGAAAATTTCGGGCTTCTTCTTTCTCCTTTTCCAAAGTGATCTTTCATGTTATTAGCCTGCTCTAAAAGCATTCTCGCAAATGAAAGCAACTCTTCTCCCTCTACGGTGACCACGACCCCTTTGTTTGATCTTATAAATGCCGTAACTCCCATTTCTTTTTCAAGATTATGAATAGATGCACTTAAAGAAGGTTGTGAAATAAATAATTTTTCTGCCGCTTCGGTAATATTTCCGCAGTCAGCGACTGTTACCAAATATATTAGTTGCTGTAATGTCATCTAAACCCTCCTCTAAGTCTGTATATTATAAAATTAACTATATTTTGACAGCAAGCTACTATTATCCTTTAATTCATTATATTATATAATCAAACTTTAACTATAGATTTTCATATCAGGCAGCATAAATAATGTTAACAAGAGCATATATTCTTTACAAAACCTCATACAACGGCTTTTTTATCTTCTGCCTTGTAAGCTCCACCAGATTAAGTGCCGTATAATCAATAGCCCTTGCCCTTACCTTATCTTCTTTAAGCTCTTTATTAAGTTTATTAAACAGTTTATCTCGTAATTCCTTTGACTTCATATCTATAAAATCTATAATTATAATTCCCGATATATTTCTAAGTCTTAATTGTCTTACTATTTCCTTAGCCGCCTCAAGGTTTGTGTAGTATATGGTCTGTTCGGCAGATTTATTGATATCGGTCTTTCCTGTGTTTACATCTATGACCGTCATGGCTTCGGTATAGTCTATAACTATATATGCACCGTTTTTAAGCCATACCTTTCTTTGTTTGACGCTTTCTATCAGACTGTCCAAAGCATATAATTTATTTAAGGGCAGTAACTCATCCTTGTATAACCTACAGCTTGGAATCTTACTTTTATCGCTGTCTTTAAGATAGGCACTTATGTCCTCAAAGACCTCATCTATGTCGGTTATGATCTCCTTAAGATCCTCGTTAAGAAACTGCTTTAATAAGCCTATATATTCCTTATCGGAAAATTTTATAAGAGCCGGAGCTTTTGTATGCCTTGCTTTTTCTAAAAGTCCTTTCATCTTGTTACTAAGTAATAAAAGTTCTTTTTGTATAAGCTCATTTTTTACTTTATAAGAATTGGTTCTAAGCACAAGATTAAAGTCCTTATCAAGATACTTTATAAGTTCGGACTTTATTTCTTCCTTCCAAGCCTTATCATCTATTTTTGAGGAAAATGTTATCTTTCCCTGACCTAAGCTTAGTACCGTATATACTCCGCTTAGGCTTATGTTTGAAGAGGCTATACAGGCTTTACCCTTAGCTGCCTCCTTTGTGATCTGCACAAGTATCTCATCATTTTGCTTAAATCTCTCATGCTCTGAAAAGTCCGTATATATGTGTCTTTTATTATCCGTCAAACTGTAATAAGCCTTAAGTCTTTCGTCTTTATTTGACGGGCTTACTATATCAAGAAAGGCAGCGGATATATTGTCCGCTATATTTCCTACTTTAGCTATATGTATGCTGTCAAGCATTCTTACATCTTTATCAAGCACTTCTATATCATAAGCCTTATCACCCTTATAGTACACTGCCAGATATTTATCCTTATAGCTGCTTATTAAGAGTTTACTACCTTCCATAGTCACCAAGACTTCTACCTTCTTTATCATAGATTTCCGTTCGGATAATTCTTTTTACCGACAGGTCTTCAAGTACATATTTTTTAATTGCATCCGCTACAAGTTCCGGTTTTAAGTTGTTTTCACTACCTTGCAGCACCCTCATATATACCGCACTGTTTTCTTTAAACTCTACAGCTTCTACAGACACTATCATCGGTTTTATATCCACTTCTTTTACCGTGTCTTTAGACTTTTTTTCTACTATAATACTTTCCAAGCTATTAAAGCTTTCTATGGCTTCTTTTAACTTACTAAGCTCTATATCGCTAAGCAAATAATAATCCGCCTGTCCTACCAAGGACATGGCATTTTTACTCTTACTGTTGCTGCTTAGAGCTATGACCTTAAGTATCTCAAGACCCTCACACATACATAGGTTAAGAGAATTTTCTATGTTTTTAAGTTCAATATCGCTTATCTCATCACTGACAAGTTCTATATCCATATATTCTCCGAAACTTTCTATACCCAGTCCCAAGGGAGCGGCAAAGCTCATTATCTGATGAGGAGAAAATCCTTCGCTGTACTTTATATCTATCTTACTTCTTCTTATGGCTTTTTGGAAAAATCTCATCAGATCCAAATGCCCTATAAATTTCATATGTCCGGTCTTAGAGAACTTTACTCTAAGCTTCATAACAAACCCCTCCGTTAAACTTATTAGCTCCGCAATTCATACACGCCTGTCTGCAATTAGGAGAGATCTTAGAGCCTAAAGCCCTCTTATATTCTCTTATTAAAAAGCTTTTATCCACTCCTATATCTATAAAGTCCCAAGGCAGTATCTCCTCTGTACTTCTTTCCCTTAATGTATAAAACTCTATATCTATGCCGCATTCATTAAAGGCTTCTTCCCATGTACTTAATTTGAAAAATTCAGTCCATGCATCATATAAGGCACCTTTTTTGTAAGCGGCTTCTATGACCTTGGATATTTTTCTGTCACCCCTTGCAAGCACTCCCTCAAGTATGGTTACATCGGCATCATGATACTGGTACTTAATACTTTTTTGATTAAGTTGTTTTTTTATAGTGTCTTTTACCTTATAGGCTCTGTCAAGGTATTCTTCGCTTTTTAACATAGGAGACCACTGGAAGGGGGTAAACGGTTTTGGTACGAAGAAGGATGAACTTGCCGATATCGACACCTTACCCTGTCTTTCAGACTTGGGTATGGTATAGTATTCCTCGGCTATTCTTTCACAAAGCAGGGCTATTCCCTCTATATCTTCCTGTGTTTCTGTAGGTAGTCCAAGCATAAAGTAAAGCTTTACCTTATTCCAGCCGCCAAGAAATGCCTGCATGGCTCCACCCAGTATATCTTCTTCACTAAGTCCCTTATTGATAACATCTCTTAATCTTTGTGTACCGGCTTCCGGTGCAAAGGTAAGTGAGCTTTTCTTTACATCCTGAACTCTTTTCATTATATCCAAGGAAAAAGCATCTATTCTAAGTGAGGGTAGGGAAATATTTATACCCTGTACTTTTGTATAGTCTATAAGAAATTCCAAGAGTTCAAAAAGGCTGCTGTAATCACTTGAACTTAAAGAGCTTAGAGATATTTCCTCGGCTCCGGTGATCTCAAGCATGGCAAGTGCGTACTTTTTAAGATATTCTACAGAATGTTCCCTCTGAGGTCTGTATACATATCCGGCTTGACAAAACCTGCAACCTCTTATACAGCCCCTCATGATCTCAAGTACTACCCTATCCTGAGTTACCTTAATAAAAGGTACTACGGGAGCATCCATAAAGGTCTTTTCATCAAGCTCGGTTACTACCTGCCTATGTATTATTGTCGGTACATCTTCGTACTTTGGGACAAATTCCTTTATAAATCCATCTTCATCATATTCCACAGTATAAAATGATGGCACATATATCCCCTCAAGTTTTGCCGCCGCTCTTAAAAACTCTTTCCTGCTCTTGCCCTTCGCCTTGTATTCCTTATACAGATCAAGCAGACTGTCATACACAACTTCTCCCTCTCCTATGTAAAAGAGATCAAAAAAGTCAGCCAGCGGCTCGGGATTGTAGGTACAAGGTCCTCCGCCTATAACTATAGGCTCATCTTCACCCCTGTCTACAGCATGAAAGGCTATTTTGGAAAGCTCCAGTATTTGTAAGATATTGGTATAACACATTTCGTATTGCAGGGTTATTCCCAAAAAGTCGGCTTTTCTTACCTCCTCCTGACTTTCAAGAGAAAAAAGTGCTATATCCTTTTCTCTAAGCAGCTTATCCATATCTAACCAAGGTGAAAAGAGTCTTTCACAAAAGCAGTCTTCTCTTTTATTTAACATGTCGTAAAGTATTTGCATACCGATATGACTCATACCTATCTCATACACATCCGGAAAGCACATAACAAATCTTATGTCTATTTTAGATATATCTTTATATCTTGAGTTGACCTCACCGCCTATATATCTGGCAGGTTTATCTATTCTTAATAAATCTTCATCACTTAAAGCAAGTTTTCTCATTATTCTTATTATTACACTACTCTCTGCCGCTTAAATCTTTTTGCAGCTGTTCCAGATAGTGTATATACACCTCTTTATTTCTTAATATTCTAAATTCTTTATCCACTTCTTCATAAGTGAAACTTTTTCTTCCCCCAAGGAGCATCCTGTCCCAATACCTTCTTAGCTGTCTGTAACTTATATAATATATTTCATCTCTTTGAGTAAAGTATATTATAAGGAAGGATATTCCTTTTTGCTCTTCGAAACTTTTCATGAAATCTATTTGATGTTCATGTATATTTGCCAATGAAAATCTGTCATAGGCACACTCTTTGGCATCAAAGCATACCGGTATTCCCTGTACCACCCCTATATAATCAACTGTACTTTTTTTATCAAAATAAGCCAGTGTAATATGTCTGTTTCTCTTATCTATTTCTATAGGAGTTATAGGTGTGGGTATCTTTTGTATCAGTGCCAGACCCCTTTGTAAATATACATCATTTACAAAGTTTAACATTTCTTCAAGTCCCTGTCCTCTTAGTCCTCTGGACTTCCATGTTGCCATGTATACTCCTTTAATACCTCCATGAATTTTTTATCTATACCGCTTTCAAAACATTTGCCGCTAAGGTAGGCAAAGTCTTTTAAAAGCTTCGGAAAGGTTAACCTATATGCTTGCAAAAGCTGATTTTCCACTTTGTACTTTTTCTTTGCCAAAGCATTAGCCTCTTTATCACCGTACTTTATATCTCCTATTATCGGCAGTCCCACGCTTGCAAGGTGTGCCCTTATTTGATGAGTCCTTCCGGTAATAAGCTCCACCGACAAAAGGCTGTAGTTACCGTTGGTATAAAGCCTTTTATACAGTGTTTTTATAGGTTTTGCCAAGTCAAATTCATCTTTTTTTACTAAGACTTTATTCGTCTTTTCATCCTTTCTTAGCCAAGCATTAAGACAGTCCTCTTCTTTAGCCACACCTTTTACTATACACAGATACTCTTTTTTTATACTCCTATCCTTTATTATAGCGTTTAGTACTCTGGCAGCGGCAAGTGTTTTAGCCGCTATCACTATGCCTTTTGTATTTCTGTCAAGGCGGTTGCAGATAGATGGAGTATAGCTTTTTAGACTTTCTTCATCTATCTTTCCCTCTTTCAAAAGATAAGCAAGAAGCATATCATTTAATGAAATATTATTTTTATCCGACTTTTGTACAAGTATATTTTCAGGCTTATCTATAAGTATAAGGGCTTCATCTTCATATATTATTCTTGACTTAAAATCAAAGCTTTGCTTTGCTTTTTTAAGCTCTTTTATGGCAGTAACTTTTTTGGACTTATCCGAGCTTAAAGCCTCAAAGGTATCGTCTGAAAGCCAAAACTTTACACTATCTTTTTCATTAAGTCTTTCACTTCCTGAAGCTTTTTTGTCATTTAAGACTATATTTTTTTTCCTGAGCATTTTGTAGACAAATCCCTGACTTGATTTATCAAGCTGCTTTAGTATAAACTTATCAAGTCTTGTACCTGCATCTGATTTACTTACAAGTATTTCTTTCATTATTAATAATCACCGCTGCCTTCCAAAATCAATATGTCTTAAGCGTATCCAACTCTTCTTTTGTAAGCTTCCTTACACTTCCTAATTTTAAGTTTTTATCGAGTGTAAGCCCTGCAAATGAAGTTCTTTTTAAATATGTAACCTTGCAATTTACATATTCAAACATACGCTTGACCTGATGAAACTTACCCTCATATATAATAAGGCTTATTTTTGCTGTGTTAGCATCCTTACTTATAATATTAAGCTTTGCAGGTTTTGTGGTAAAGTCCTTTTCCAAAGGCATACCCTCTGCGAAAATCTTTTGCACATCCTCAGGAAGCCTTCCTTCTATATCGGCATAATACACCTTAGGCACATTATTGGAAGGAGAGATAAGTCTGTGAGCCAGTTTTCCGTCATTGCTTACAAGTAAAAAACCTTCGGTGTCTATGTCAAGCCTTCCCACAGGCGCAAGTCCTTTAAGTTTACTCGGTATCAGTTCCATAACCGTCTTATGAATAGTATCTTCCGTAGCCGATATATAACCCTTGGGCTTATTTAACATATAATACTCAAACTCTTCATAGTTTATATGAATACCGTCAAGATAGAGTTTATTTTTTTCAGTATCAAACTTTTCCTCCGGCTTTAGTACCAAAACTTCATCTATCCTGACCCTTTTTTGAGATACAAGTTTTTTTATCTCTTTTCTGCTTCCGTAGCTTAGGTTGGCAAGTAATTTATCAACTCTTAATATAGACATACTATCCGATCCTCCAACCTAAATAATACTTATTCTTGCACTTAAAATTATCCTGTTTTATAAAGCCGAGCGGATAGCCTTCCAAACATACAAGCCTATAGCCTTTATAACTTGTAGCCTCTTCCAAACTCTCTCCCTTTAGATATCTTAAAACCCTGTCATCAGAGAGTTTAAGATCAAGAGGATTGTCCCACTCTTCCATCTTAAGGTTCATGGCAAGTGCTTGTGAGGGTTCAAACCTTGAATGATTGATTCTTCCAAGTAAAAGCCCTGTCCTCAGATAATGTATTTTATCATGAAGTTTTACATTCTCAGGCAGATAGTATATGTACTCCTTATTAAGCATTATCCTGTCCGGCTCAAACTCTCTGTTGATATTTTTAAGAAACTCCCGGGCTTCCTTAGGCAGTTTGTTTTTTTGCTTTGAAGAGGCTTTCTTTTTAATCTCTTCCTCTTCCTTCCTAATACCTGTTTTTTTAAGTTTAGCTATAAAATGCCCCTCTCCCTCAAGTTTATGCGGAAAAAGCCTTACAGTACCGCAAAGTATATGTGAACTTGTAAAACCTTCTTTTAGAGGTATATTTATAAGTTCAAAGTCCTTAGCAGACTCAAGAAAATCCATTATAATGTCTTCGTCTTCCACTCTTGAAAAAGTGCAGGTGGAGTATATTATTTCACCGCCTACAGCAAGCATATTGGCAGCCCTTGATAAGATGTTTTTTTGTATGGGAGCAAAGTACTCCGATCCTCTTTTTTCATAGGCACTAAGTACCGCCCTGTCCTTTCTGAACATCCCCTCACCTGAACAGGGGGCATCTATAATAATCTTATCAAAGTAGTCGGTATAAAAAGTTTCAAGCTTAAATGCCTCCTCACTGCTAATAACAGCATTGCCCGCTCCAAAAAGCTCTATGTTTTTAAGCAGTGCCTTGGCTCTTGAACTGCTTACATCATTGCTGTAAAGAATACCCTCTCCCTTAAGCAGTGCTGCAAGTTCGGTACTTTTTCCTCCCGGAGCAGCACAAAGATCAAGTACCTTGTCTCCCGGTTTTACGCCGCTTAGCGAGGCTGTGGTCATGGCTGAGGGTTCTTGCAGGTAATAAAGTCCTGCATGGTATAGCGGATTTTTTGACAGTCTGTCATCTTCATTTGTATAAAAACCGTTTCTAACCCAAGGTATAGGTCTAAGGTTCTTATCTAAAAGCTTCAAAAGTTCTTCATTGCTTATTTTAAGGTTATTAACTCTAAGACCGGATACATGTCTTTTACCGAGACTTTCCAAATATTCATTAAACTCATCTCCCAAAAGTTCCCTCATAGACTCTATATATTTATCCGGCAAATCTTTTAATTCAAGCATCATTTACTCCTCAAGCTAAAATCTCTTTTCAAAAAATAATGCACACCTTCGTAAGACGACTGCGTGCATTACTCTTTGAAAATGTCTTTGAAACTTTATATATTTGAATCATCATAGTCTTTTTCCACTTCACCCGAAAGTTCATTCCTGTTTTGGGTAATAGTATCAAAATTTGACTGCATTGAACTCATAAACTGATCAAATCTCGACTTTGCTCCGTCCATAGAATGAGACATTATAGTCTGTATGCTTTTAAGCATATCATCAGTATACTGTATAGCAGAACTTCTTATATGATTTGCCTCATTCTGTGCCTGCTCAAGTATGGAATTAGCCTGTGTGTTGGCATCATCTACAAGCTTGTTGGCAGTTGCATAGGCTTTTTGCATTATCTCATGCTCGTCTACAAGCTGTTCCGTCATCTTGTTGGCTTCTTTTACTATGCTGTTTGCCTGTGTTTTTGCTTCACTTAAGATGGCTTCCTGATTGCTTATTATTTTTTGATACTGTCTTATCTCATCCGGAACATTTTCCCTTAACTCTGATAAAAGTTCCAACATCTCTTCTTTATTAACTACTATATTACTTGTGGAGAAGGTCTGGTACTTACAAGTTTCCACATAATCCTCCAACTCGTCTATAATCTTTTCTATCCTGCTCATTTTCAGCTCCTTTTTGCTGCTATTTTCTTTTTTATTTCCTTTGCTACATTTTCATCTACAAATTCACTTATATCGCCGTTATAAGAGGCTATTTCTTTAACTATACTTGAACTTAAGTATGAATACTTAAGATTTGTATTAAGGAATATGGTCTCTATATCAGGTGCTATGACCTTATTGGTCTGGGATAATTGAAGTTCATAATCAAAGTCCGTAATCGCCCTAAGACCCCTTACTATAACCGTTGCGCCTTGTTGTGCAGCCACATCTATCAACAAACCGTTAAAGGATATAACTTCCACTTTTTTCAAGTCTTTACATATATTTTGTATCATTTTAACACGCTCTTGTGCACTAAACAACGGAGTTTTTGAACTATTGATCAAAACTCCCACTATAAGCTTGTCAAAGATCCTGTGTGCTCTTTTGATAATATCCAAATGCCCATTGGTTATAGGATCAAAACTTCCCGGATATATAGCTACATTCATCTATATCCCCCTTTTTATAAAAATATGCTTATTACTTTTGTATAGCTTAGTTTTTATACATTCCCATACTTTTTCATCAAACCTTGGTTCGGTTTCTTTACTAAGCTCAACTATTATCATAGTATTATCATCTATATAACTTGATTTTTCAAGTATTTTAAGTACCTTTGTCTCAAGTTCCTTATTGTAAGGAGGATCAATAAATACTATATCGAATGCCCTCTCCACACTTAGATCTTCCAGTGCCTTGAGCACATCTTTTGCTATCACCAAAGCCTTATCATCAAGCCTTGTTTTTTTTAAGTTTTCCTTTATACAAAAAAGAGCTTCTCTGTCTTTTTCTATAAATACCGCTTTGTAAGCCCCCCTGCTCAAAGCCTCTATACCAAGTGCTCCGCTTCCTGCGAATAGATCAAGAACAAAGGCATCTCCTATATCAAAAGATATCATATTGAAAAGAGTTTCTTTTATTTTATCCGTAGTCGGTCTGGTATCAGAACCCTTCTTTGTCTTTAATATAATACTTCTTGCACTTCCTGCTATAACTCTCATTAGCCCATCCTTATTCAACTTCAGGTCTTATCTTAGGTATGCCCGGACCTATCTCGTTAGGGTCGGCAGTTGTTTCAACTCCGGGTCCTGTACGAAATGCTCTTATAGGCTCATTACGCTTTGGAGCAGGCTTTGTAGGCTCAGGTATGTTAATAATCGTTTTACTGCTGCTTTCAGGAGTAGGAGCGGCAGTTGTAGCGGCAGCCTGTGAAGAAGCCGGAGGTCTGGGGGTTGACTTGGACTTTTGCTTTGTTTTTGTTTTATGCTTTTTTTTGCCCTCGACAGCAGAAGTTTCAGTTTCAACCTCCGCAACTTCTGTATTTTCCTCGCTTGCTATACTGCTTTCTGCAACAGTTGTTGCTTTACCATCCAAATTATAACAAAGCACCATAGTATTTTTATCTATATTATCATATAAAACCTTGATTTTGTCTTTAGGCAGTATTATACCTCCTTCTGAACCCTCAGTCTTGTATATACTTCCTCCAAACTTGCTTATATCAGGCTTGGTATAAAAACTTAAATCGTCGGAAAACTTAACCACATCACCTACATCCTTCATACCGCCAAGCTTTTCCACAACTCTGTATATTCCGGTAGGAGTAGGCGTCCCCTTTGACTCATCTCCTGAAATTATGTCAGTTTCCAAGACAAGTTCACCTTTTTTATAGTAAAAAAGGTGCTGAGAAGCAAGGTTGATCTCTACATAGGTATCGCCGTATTTGTTGCTGTCGCTCTCGGAAAGCTCTTTATTAAATTCCGGCTCTCTTTTACCGCTGTAACCGGCTTCAACCAACTCCTTGATTTTTGAAACTTCCGCCTCTTTATCTACTATTTTAGTATAATCAGTTCCACTTATATTTACATAACTTCCGTAAGAGGTCTTAAAATTAATACTTCCGTCCGTCATATAAGACCTTGCAAGACCTTCTACAAATTCACTTATTTTAACATCGTCAAAAGAAACATTGTAAGCCTCGTCTATTACTAACCACTTGCTTATATGATTTCCGTCTATTATAAAATTATCCTTATACTCTATATATGTACTTGTGTATTTATTAAGCAGATCGACACAGGCTTTTATTTTGCTGTAATCTTTTTCTGAGCCTGCATTTATATAAGCATTTTGCGGTTCCTTAGCTATATCTACTTCATCCGATAACTTTAAAACAGCAGACCTTATATAAGACATAGCCAGTTCTTTATCAACAAACTCACCTTCTTTGCCTTCTATCATTTTATAACCCTTGTTAGGCTCATACTCAAGTATCATAGTGTTTTGAGAGGCGGTCTGAACGCCCTTTTTCATAAATTCTTTTTCTTCAAGCTTCTTACTAAAATCATATTCACTTACACTAAGCGGCAGCGGACTTTCAAATACAGAGGCACTGAATAAATTTTTCATCCATGCTATAGGCTTCTGGCTTGATAAAAATCCGGGTACAGTTGTTCCATATACCCTTTTTAATCCTATGTCTTTTCCATATATCGTATCTTCTCCGTCTTTAGATTTTATAACCAGCTTATAACCGGCTATTTTTTCGTCAATAAGTTTTTCTACATCTTTTACCGTCTTGAAAGATACATTCATACCGGAAATATATGTATTAGGAAGAAAACGGGCATAAAAAATCTGTGCAAACATAAGATATATAAGCACAAGGCACAGAGCAAGAACTGCTATAAAAGAGATAACCACCACTTTGTTAATACTTGTTTTTTTTCTTGAACGCTTGCTTATTTGTCTTCCTTCCATAATCTCACCCACACAATCTCAACTATAATGTTAATCTACCCATGTTTTTACTTTGTTTTTGACTTATATGCTCATAAACTAAAGCTCTTTCCTCTTCATTTACCTCTTTAGTATCGTTAAAAAGCTCCAGTGCATACATAGCAAGTTTGAATACCTCGCTGTCATTATGCATATCCGCAAGTTCGAAGGAAAGTTCTCCGCTTTGTAAAAGCCCGAACAAATCCCCCGGTCCTCTAAGCTTTAGATCGGACTCCGATATAAAGAAACCGTCATTGGAATTACCTATTATATCCAGTCTCTCCTTTGCCGCTTTGGAGTCTGAGGTACATACAAATATGCAATAAGACTGATACATATTTCTTCCTACCCTTCCCCTTAACTGATGAAGTGAGGCAAGTCCGAACCTTTGAGCATCCTCAATCATAATTACAGTGGCATTGGCTACATCTACACCTACCTCTATAACCGTAGTTGATACAAGCACATCTATATCGCCTGATACAAACTCCGACATAAGAGCTGCTTTTTGTACCTCAGGCAATTTACCATGCATAACCTTTATATTATAGTTTTTAGGCAGATATTTTGCAAGTTTTTCCCTGTAATCAAATACATTTTCCGCTTCAACATTCTCACTTTCTTCTACCAAAGGGCATATAACATACGCCTGATGTCCTTTTTCAAGCTCTTTTTGAATGTGCTTATATGCCTTTTCTCTGTCTCTATCAAATATAACACAATTCTTTATGTCCAGTCTACCTTTTGGCTTTTCTTTTATATATGATATATCCAAATCTCCATATAAAATAAGCGCAAGAGTCCTTGGTATAGGGGTTGCGCTCATAATAAGCGAATGCAGCATATTAGACTTTTCCAAAAGTTTTTGTCTTTGTCTTACTCCGAATCTATGCTGCTCATCCGTAATAACCAGGGCTATATCGTCAAATTCCAAAGCATCCTGTATAAGAGCATGAGTGCCTACTATAATATCTATCTTTTTTTCCTTAACCGATTTGTATATTTCCAAATGTTCCTTTTTACTCATACTTCCTGTAAGTAAGGCGACCTTTGGAGGAACATCAAACTTTTCAAATATCGAAACTATATTCTTAAAGTGCTGCTTTGCAAGCACCTCAGTCGGTACCATTATAGCCGATTGATAAGAATTTTTATATGCCAAATACATGGCATATATGGAAACTATCGTTTTTCCCGATCCTACATCTCCTTGTATAAGCCTGTTCATGGCATAACCGCAACTACAGTCTTTTTCTATTTCCTCCATGCTCTTAAGCTGTGTAGCTGTAAGTTCATAGGGTAGGGCTTTTGTAAATTCTTCCATATAAGCATTACTTTCTAAAAGATACTTGGTTTTTTCTTTTGTATCTTCTTCTTTTAGCCTTCTAAGGGCTAAGGCAAATGTAAAAAAGTCATCAAATACCAGCCTCTTCCTTGCCCTGTCTATATCCTCGTACGAGTTTGGTCTATGTATCAGACTTAAACTTTCCTCATAAGAGATAAGCTCAAGCTTTTCTATAAATACCTTGGGCAGATAATCTTTTTTAGGCTCTATTTCCGAAAGTATCAGGGAAATGTGTTTGTTAAGGAAATTATTGCTGATTCCCTTGGTCAAGGGATATATGGGCACTAATTTGCCGCTTAAGCTTTTATACTCGTCTCTTATATATATTGCCGGCTGCTCTAAGCTGTATCTTCCCGATTTTTTTGATACCTTTCCTACAAATACATAGTCCTCGCCCCTTCTTAAAACCTTATCTATATAGGTTTGATTATACCATACGGCTTTTATAAATCTTTCTCCGTCAGTAAGTGTAGCTATGCTTAAAGTCAGCCTTTGTACTTTTTTTTGCTCTATGGGAGCAAAAAGCCGTGCCGATAGGGTAACCTTTTCTTCTCCCGTATACTCTTTTATCTTGCCCGGTTCTTCAAATTTTTCATATCTTATAGGATAATGGCTTAGCATATCAGCCACAGTGTATATATTAAGTTTTGCAAGCAGTGCCTTGGTCTTGGCACCTATACCCTTAAGCTTTGATATGTCTAAATTATAATCCATAATTTGCTCCTGTTTTAAAAATAGCTTCTGCTGTACTAAACTGTTTACATATAAACCAATACTTTATGTGTTTTACTTTTTTGCAGTATATGAAAAGCAGTAATTATTTTAAATATCACTTAGTCAATATAATACCTGTTCATTATAGCATAAAATAAGAGCCGTATACCATAGTATGATAATCGGCTCTTATAATATTGATATTTATTCAAAGTCATAAATTTTGAAAAAATGGTTATAGACAATGATAAGAAAAAAATGAATGAAACAGCCGGGGCATGGAAGCTGTGAAAATACGAATCTGTGACACTTGTAATTAAATAAAACTTTGATAAACTTCAAAAATATCGGATTTCTTAAGCAACATATTACAAAATAAAAATCCCTATAGCACTTGTTTTACAAGCACTATGAGGGATTATATTTTACTTCGGTGTAGAATACAATTTTTTATACAGAGATTGTATGCAGTTTTATTTTAAAGAAAAAGCATTAAGTATCACTGAAACAATGACAAATATCCATAAAGCTTTGCTTACTGTAGGCATGACATCCATTAATCCTGTTATATTTCCTTTTACAGCCATCAAAGAGCTGTCTCTGTAAAAGGCACAAACAGTTAATGCCGTAAGTACTAAACTTATAAATCTTAAAAATTTAGTTTCCCTGTTTTTTATTTTTTGATTGATATTTAATACAGTTGCTATTAAGGTTCCCAAACCAAAAATTAATATAAGCCACATTTTGCACCTCATTAATAAAATTATATATGTTTGTAACGGTTTATGTGATGGATAAATCATTATAGTGTAGGTAATTTAAGTTATAAATTTATTTACTTTGCTGCAATATATCCCTGAGCGGTAAGAAGTTCCGCACAAAGCAAAGCCCCTCCGGCAGCACCTCTTAAAGTATTATGAGAAAGTCCTACAAACTTCCAATCGTAAATGCTGTCTTCACGCAGTCTACCTATAGATACTCCCATACCTTTTTCATGATCAACATCAAGCTTAACCTGAGGTCTGTCATCCTCTTCAAAGTAAGTGATAAATTGCTTAGGAGCATTTGGCAGATCAAGATCTTGAGGAAGTCCTCTGTACTCTCTTAACTTTTGTATAAGCTCTTCTTTAGTTGCAGCCTTTTTAAGCTTTACAAATACTGCTGCCGTATGTCCGTTTAACACCGGCACTCTAAGGCATTGACAGCTTATCTTAGGGCTTGTAGCCGGCACTATCTCTCCATCTTCAATATGACCGAAGATTCTGAGCGGCTCTTTTTCACTTTTTTCTTCTTCCCCACCTATGTAAGGTATAACATTTTCTACCATCTCAGGCCACTCTGCAAAGGTCTTGCCTGCTCCTGATATTGCTTGGTATGTAGTAGCTATTACTTCATAAGGCTCAAACTCCTTCCATGCATTAAGCACGGGGGCATAGCTTTGTATAGAGCAATTAGGCTTTACCGCTACAAATCCCCTCTTGGTTCCAAGCCTTTTCTTTTGTGCTTCTATGATCTCAAAATGCTCAGGGTTGATTTCCGGTATAACCATAGGCACATCCTTAGTCCAACGATGCGCTGAGTTATTGGATACTACAGGTGTTTCAGTCTTTGCATAATCTTCTTCTATTTTCTTTATTTCTTCCTTGCTCATATCCACTGCCGAAAATACAAAATCAACCTCTGCTGCCACTGCTTCTACATTATTAACATCCATTACTATAAGTTTGGAAACTTCGGCAGGTATATCTGTAGGCATCTTCCATCTTTTTTCTACAGCTTCGCCATAAGTTTTTCCTGCGCTGCTTGGACTCGCAGCAACTGCACAAACCTCATACCATGGGTGGTTTTCAAGTAAGGATATAAATCTTTGACCTACCATACCGGTAGCTCCGAGTATACCGACTTTTAATTTCTTGTCCATATTTTCTCCTATTCAAGTTATAAGATATAGTATATTTATACACAAATTATTTATAAGCTACAATTCAGAACAATATTTGGCTAAATTGTAATATTTATAATTATGTAGGAGATAATAATATAAATTCATCTAAATGGCAAGTGATTTTAATAACTGCTATTTTCTTTACTCCTCTTTTGTGCCGGAACCTTGGTTTTGACTTGCATCAATGACTTGACTTTGCTCCTCTTTCTCCAAAGCTTCGCTCTCAGACTCGATTAAATCAATACTTTCTTTTTGTTCGCCCTGCTCCAAAGCTTCGCTCCCAGACTTGACTAAATCAATATCCTGTCTTTGCCCTTCCTGCTCCAAAGCTTCGCCGTCAACTTTGCTTAAATTAAAAATCTGTTCTTTGCTTTCTTTTCTAATTTGTTCAATATCATCTATTTGCATCCTATCCTCAGACACATCATTTTTAGATTTTATTCCTTTGATAAACCATATCAAAATACATATTACAAGCACAATCATAACCATGGTATGTATAGGTGCAAAAGCAATTCCAAATAATACATAGATATATAAAAGCATGATACAATAAATTATTACTGTTACTATATCTTCAAAATTTATATCTATAACCGGTGGAAGTATTAGATTGCCTATTTTAAAAAATATACTAAGTCCTAATAATGCTGTTAAGCATAACCTTATTCTACTTCCCCATCTATTTGTAGAAGTTGTCTCATTCATTGTTGTATTTTCCTTTACTCTTAATATGTACTCATTTGCATAAATAATTACCTTATGCACTGACATAATAATATTTAAACCGATATATGATTATATTTTTCCAATCTTTTAATATATAAAGTTTAGATATTAATAATTGGCACCATAGTTATTTCATCACGCATTTAAAATATTGGTATTTTCTGTTTCCACTGTCATATACCTGACTTATCTCATTGTCTTTTATATAATATACTTTACCGTTGTTTGCTATAATCGTTTTATTATTATGCTTCTCTATCACATAACTATAAACGGTTTCTTGAGTTTCTTCTCTGCTATAATAATAAGTATTGTTTTCTTTATACTTTTTTTCGGCTTTATAAATTTTCACCATATTATCAATATCTTCTAATGATAATTTGTTATTAGGTTTGTCCGACAGAAATAACCTACCTTCTTCCTTATCTTCATATATATATCCATTTTCATATCTCCCTTTTTCAGACTCATCCAACTTATCTGTAATATATATGGGACTTGTTCTTTCACTCCATACATCAGTTGTATTTTGATCAAATATCCACGCCTGCCAAAATGGAATTCTGTATGCATATTTATTAAATATTGCATAATACCTATACTCAGCCGAAGTAATTGATGAAAATGTAGGGATACCATAATATTGATCACTATAATGTTCCATTACAATAACAGTTCCTGAATTAAAAATAGCCGCAATATATAAAAGTTCAATCAAAATCAAACTTACTGCAAGTATAATAACTACTTTCCATGGACTTTTCTTTTTTAATAAATTCATACTGCACCGCTCCTCCTATATTAACTTAATTTATCCTAATCCAAAGCTTCGCTCTCAGCCTTAACTAAGTCAATATCTTGCTTTTTCTTTTTTAGTTTATTTCTTGTCAAAATACCCCATATTATCAGTATTATAATTGCTGATAATGCAATCAACGCTAATACAGGGGGATATAGTATAATTATAATAATATAAATTAAGAAAATAAAAAGTTTTTCCAAAGTAAATCTAAAAATATCACCTAAGTCTGCATCTATAACAGTAGGAAGCAGTATATTGCCGATTTTAATAAGCAACTCTAAGCCCAGCAATATAATTAGTAATTTTCTTATTCTATATCCCCATTTACTTATAAAACTCTCTCCATTCATAGATTCAACCTTTTCATATATTATTTTTTAGTTAAATTCTTTGCTGTACTTATCGAAGTATACATTTATAATAAATGTAATCCTCTCCATCTTCATACACTTGATACACTTTATTATTTTCCACTTGATAAACATCTTTATCGCTTATTATAAGTGTCTTGTTGTTATACTTTTCTATAGTATAATAGTCCGGTCCGAAAGCCTTTTCATGTATATATACTTTTACTAAACCTTCTACATCTGTCAAAGTTATTATGTCATCCGGTTTATATGATAGCAAGAACTTATCTGCATTATTATATTCATATATGTAGCTGTCACCATAGTCTGATTTTGAATTAATGTTATTGTTAACATATACTCTATTTGATGTATGCCTACCTTCATTGCTTGGTGAGCTATTAAGTAAATCCGCCTGCCATTTTGGAATTCTATATGTGTATTTATTAACTATCACATAATACCTATGTTTTTCTCCAACATTAAATACATATTCAAGGAAGGAATTTCCCCAATTATTTTCTGTTACAATCACTATTCCGGAGCCAAATACAGTAGCAAGATACGAAAGCTCAATTATCACTACGCTTAGCACAAGTATAGCAAGTATCTTCCATGAATTCTCCCTAGTTATATTATTTAACGGATTTTTCATACAATATCTCCTTATCAACCTACTTAATGCTGTAAAAGCCGAAACTGTAAAGTTACTGTGTCAGCATAGGTTAAGCAATATATTTAATGCTCTTTTCTTTAAGTACCAAACTATGTCTTTTTGCCCTTACCTAAGCTATACTAAGATAAAAGGCGGCAGATTTTGTTTTCTGCCGCCTTTGTTATATTATATCAATAATAAAAGGTTGCACACCTATCTTACTGCGTATATTATACAAAAGTTTTTATTTTATTACAATTATTTATTATATATCTTTCCTCTGTCCGCCCTATGGGAATCTTTAAGTTTATCCTTATCTATAACATTGCCCTTACAGTCCTTTATATCTTCCTCACTGTCCTTGTATATATTGTATATTAATTCTCCCTTTCCAAGTTTCATCAATTTCTCGCCCTTGGCGGTTTTTTTCATCAGGGCTACCTCGTCTATCGGGAATTTAAGCACATAATTTGCATCCGATACGGCTATTATATAGCCGGTATTCTCATCAAGTACCTTTACCGCTGCAAGTCTGTCTTCGTCATTTAACTTTATAGCCTGAGTTTGTCTTACATTGGTTATAAATTCTTCATAGGCGGTTTTTTTCACAAGTCCCTGAGCGGTTGCAAATATAAGTTCTTTCCCTTCAAGCTTACTGCTGATTTCTATAAATAAAGCCTCTTCCTTACTCGTATCAAACTTACAGATATTATCAAGCGGTATGCCCTTATCTTTGAGCTTAAATACAGGTAAATCCTTTAACTTTATCTGATGCATATAGCCTATATCGCTAAATACAACTACCTTTTCATTATTTAAGGCTTCAAGTTTGTATTTATACTCCGTCTCTATACTCTCTGCATTTCTTTGGTAAGTTGACCTGTCTACAAGCTTTGCATAACCGAATCTGTCTATAAGCAAAACCACTTCTTCAGCCTTTTGCTCTACTTCCTCATATACAGCTTCCTTGGCATCTTCTATACCTGTAAGTCTTTTTGTGGCATAGTCTTTTTTTATCTTTTTAAGGTCATTTATAATCAAAGCATCCATCTTTTCTTTTGACTTAAGTATGTTTTGATACTCTTCTATATTAGCCAGTGTATTCTTATGCTCTTTTAACAGTGCCTCAATCTCCAAGCCTATAAGTTTGTAAAGTCTCATATCAAGTATAGCCTGTGCCTGATTTTGAGTAAATGCAAGTTTTCTTGCATCGTTTTCCAAAGACTTAGTTCTAAATTTTATATCCTTAGTCTCTCCCTTGGTAAGACAAAGCTTTGCCTGATTGAGAGTCTTAGCCCCTCTTAATATTGCTATAATAAGGTCTATACAATCACTTGCCTTAATAAGTCCTTCCTGTATCTCCTTTTTTTCAAGCTCTTTTGCCAACAATATATTGTACTTGTTTGTATTATTAGTGTACTGAAACTCAAGAAAATGTGACAGTATGTTTTTAAGCCCAAGTGTTTCAGGTCTTGAATTTACTATTGCAAGCATATTTATACCTAAACTGTCTTCAAACTTGGTCTTTTTGTAAAGTACATTTTTTATCCTGTCTATATCCGCATCTTTTCTTAGCTCAAGCACGATCCTTGTACCGTTTTTATCAGATTGATTGCTTATATCAACCACTTCCGGCAGTTTCCTTGTCTCAACCAGGTTGGCTATATCCTGTAAGAATTTATTTATTCCCGATCCTACCATGGTATAAGGAATTTCGGTAATTATAAGTTTATCCTTATCTGCTTTTTTTCTGCCAAGCTCCATTTCTATTCTGCCACGAATCTTAAGCTTTCCGCTGCCGCTTTCATATATGTCATATAAATCCTTTTTATTGGCTATGATGCCGCCGGTGGGAAAGTCCGGACCCGGCATTATTTCCATAAGCTTCTTAAGGCTTATATCCCTATTTTTCACATAGGCTATGCAGGCATCACATACTTCGGATAGATTGTGCGGTGCTATGGAAGTTGACATACCTACGGCTATACCCTCAGCACCGTTTATAAGTATGTTAGGAATCCTTACCGGCAATACTTCCGGCTCTTTATCAGTCTCATCATAGTTTGATACAAAATTTACAGTCTTATCCAAGTCCTTAAGATATACTTCTTCCGTAAACTTCATAAGTTTAGCTTCCGTATATCTCATGGCAGCAGCTCCGTCTCCTTCTATAGAGCCGAAGTTGCCATGCCCGTCTATCAGCGGCATGGACTTTTTCCAGTTTTGAGTAAGTACTACTAAGGTTTCGTAAATAGATGAATCTCCGTGCGGGTGGTATTTACCCATGGTATCTCCGACTATTCTGGCTGATTTTCTGTGCGGTCTGTCAGACAGCAGTCTAAGCTCGGACATATCGTATAGTACTCTTCTTTGTACCGGTTTTAAGCCGTCTCTTATATCGGGAATAGCTCTTGAAGTTATAACGCTCATGGAATAGTCCATATAGGACTGCTGCATTTCTTCCGAGTATTCCGTTACAATAATATTTTCCAAGTTTTTTCCCTCCCTTATGCGTCTATTACAGCCTGTGCAGCGTGTTCGTATATAAAGTTTCTTCTGGGCATGACCTCGGAGCCCATTAAAAGCTGTGTGATTTCATTAGCCATTCTGGCATCTTCTATTTCAACTCTTTTAAGCACTCTTTTCTTGGGATCAAGCGTGGTCTCCCACAACTGCTGTGCATCCATTTCCCCCAGTCCCTTATATCTTTGCAGGGTAAATGCTCCCTTGCTTTTTTTTCTGTACTCTTCCAATGCCTTTTCGTCATACAGATAGACTTCTTCGCCTTTTTTAGGTATAGCCTTGTAGAGCGGCGGCATGGCAATGTATATGTGCCCGTTGTTGATAAGCTCCGGCATAAATCTGTATATAAAGGTTAAAAGCAGGGTATCTATGTGGCTGCCGTCCACATCCGCATCCGTCATAAGTATTATCTTATGATACTTTAATTTGCTTATATCAAAATCATTGCCGTAACCTTCCGAAAAACCGCAGCCGAAGGCATTGATCATGGTTTTTATTTCAGCATTGGCTAAAACCTTATCTATAGAGGCTTTTTCTACATTGAGTATCTTTCCTCTTATAGGCAGTATAGCCTGATACTTTCTGTCTCTTGCAGTCTTTGCGGAGCCTCCGGCGGAATCTCCCTCAACTATGAATATCTCACATTTGCTTGCATCCTTAGACTCACAATTGGCAAGCTTTCCGTTGGAGTCAAATGAAAACTTTGACTTTGAAAGCATATTTATCTTAGCTTTTTCTTCCGCCTTTCTTATCTTAGCTGATTTTTCCGCACAGGAGATGATTGCCTTAAGTGTATCTATATTCCTGTCAAGAAATCTTCCAAGCTCCTCCTGCGCTACCGTACTTACCGCCTTGGTGGCATCTGCACTTGCAAGCTTAGTTTTAGTCTGCCCCTCAAATATAGGATCCGGGTGCTTGGTTACCACTATGGCGGTCATACCGTTTCTTGTATCCGAACCTGTGAAGTTGGCATCCTTTTCTTTTAATATGCCAAGCTCTCTTGCGTAGGTGTTGATCATTTGGGTAAACCTTGTCTTAAAACCTACTATATGGGTTCCGCCCTCTTGGGTAAAGATGTTGTTACAAAAGCCGAGTATGTTTTCCTCAAAGGCATCTACAAACTGTATAGCAACCTCTACTTCTATTTTGTCCGAAAGCCCCTTTATATATATGGGATCATGCAAAGTTTCCTTGCCCTTATTAAGCTCCTTTACATAGGCACTTATTCCGTCTTCTTCATGGTATACTATCTCTTCTTTTATCTCATCTCTTAAATTTTTATAGTGTATATAGAGACTTGGGTTAAGATAGGCTGTCTCGTGCAGTCTTGATTTAAGCCAATCGGTTCTGAATGCCGTCTTTTCAAATATAGTATCATCCGGTAAAAAATTGATCTTTGTACCTGTTTTCTTTGTTTTGGCTATCACCGGAAGAAGCCCTTTAACAAGCTCTGTTTTTGGTACTCCCTTTTCATAGGAATCATGGTATACATTTCCGTTTCTTGAAATATACACATCCATTTTCTTTGATAAAGCATTAACAACCGAGGAACCTACACCATGCAGTCCGCCGCTGGTTTTATACGCCGAATTATCGAATTTACCTCCGGCATGAAGGGTTGAAAGTACAACTCTTGCCGCTGCAACTCCCTTTTTGTGAAGTTCCGTAGGTATGCCTCTTCCGTCGTCTTCAACCGTACAGGAACCGTCTGCCTCCAAAGTTATATATATGTTTTTACAATGACCTGCCAGATATTCATCAACCGAATTATCAAGTATTTCATATATCAGGTGATTAAGACCTTTTTGCCCCACACTTCCTATATACATACCCGGTCTTTTTCTGACAGCTTCCAAGCCCTCAAGTACGCTTATACTGTCCGCATTATACTGTGCCATTTTTTCCTCCTGTTTAAGTAAGGATTTCTCATACAATCCATAATCTATAGAACTAAACTTATCTTTTCTATAAAGTTTATTATTAATTTTATTAGGGTTAGATTTTACTGCGATTAACGCAACGAAACACATTATATATTATTATTTTGTAAAAAGGCAAGTGTTTGTTCGATTTGCATCTAAGAAAAGCTGTTTTAACCTTACAGTTCAGGTAGTTTAGATATACATGTATAATATACCGGATGAAAGCTTGCTTTCAGGTGT
>ERZ772921.264-NODE-264-length-32950-cov-19.844171_pt1 | contig 32950 bp, 25 predicted proteins | sample MGYA00512117_ERZ772921 | MGnify/ENA primary metagenome ERZ772921 (study PRJEB29015, sample SAMEA2737944) | human oral metagenome | biome: human oral; feature: human-associated habitat; material: dental | place: China | collected 2150 ...
GGGCGCGACCCGCGGGGGCAGTCGGGGCGCACGGGCCCGATCCCCGCACGGCGAACGGGCGCCCCTGCGCCTGCGGGGTTAGTATGGGACGGCCGCGGCGCCGACGGGGATGCCGCCACGACCGAAGGGGAATGGGATGGTCCACTCCGCGTCCGCACTCGTCCTCACCGCCATTGGCTGCGCCATAGGCGGGTTCTGGCTGTGGATGTGGAGCGGGGCGGGCGCCCTCGCGCGCAGGGCCGGCGTGCTGCGGCTGTCCTCCGCCCAGGATTCGCCCGCATGCTCCGTCCAGCGCGTCGTCTGGCCGCAGTTGCCCCTCCTGGCCGCCCTGTGGCCCGCGACCGCCGCCCTGGCCTCCCGGGAGGCCGCGGGGTGGGACGCCTCCGCGCAGTGCGCCGTCGTCTTCGCCCTGCTGGGGGCGATGGCCCTCGTCGCCGTCGTCTGCCTGTACTTCGGGGCGCTGCCCGAATGGGCCTACCCGGGGTGGATGGCCCGGCGCTACTACCGCGCCCACCCCGAGCGGGCCGTCGCGGAACTCGGCCCCGCCCAGGCGGCCAGCCTCGCCGCGTGATCGGCGCGCCGGCCCATCCCGGGTGCCCCCGCCGCGTGACCGGCTGACCCGCCTGGCGGGCGGTGCTCCCGCTACGCGCAGTGCGGTCCGCCCCTCGGGCGGCGTCCCGCTCCGCCCCCGGTGCCCGCGCCGTGATCCCGCGCGCACCGCCGGGCCCGTTTCCCCTGCGTCGGCGCGGTGCCCTACTCTTGGACCATGCTCCGAAACTACTCGACACTCTTCTTGCGCACGTTGCGCGAGGATCCGGCGGACGCCGAGGTCAACTCCCATAAGCTGCTCGTGCGCGCGGGCTACATCCGGCGGGCCGCGCCGGGGATCTACACCTGGCTGCCCCTGGGACTGCGCACGCTGCGCAAGATCGAGGGGATCGTGCGCGAGGAGATGGACCGCATGGGCGCCCAGGAGGTCCACTTCCCGGGGCTGATCCCCGCTGAGCCCTACAAGGCGACGAACCGGTGGGAGGACTACGGGCCCACCCTGTTCAAACTGGCCGACCGCAAGGGCGGGGACTACCTGCTGGCCCCCACCCACGAGGAGATGTTCACCCTGCTGGTCAAGGACATGTACTCCTCGTACAAGGACCTGCCCACGACCCTGTACCAGATCCAGACGAAGTACCGCGACGAGGCGCGCCCGCGCGCGGGCCTGATCCGCGGGCGCGAGTTCGTCATGAAGGACGCCTACAGCTTCGACATCGACGAGGCGGGCCTGGAGGCCTCCTACCAGGCCGAGCGCGACACCTACGAGCGGATCTTCGCCCGCCTCGGGCTCGAGTACGTGATCGTGTCGGCCATGTCCGGGGCGATGGGCGGGTCCCGCTCGGAGGAGTTCTTGCACCCCAGCCCCATCGGCGAGGACACTTTCGTGCGCTCGCCGGGAGGCTACGCCGCCAACGTCGAGGCCGTGACCACGCCCGCGCCCCCGGACGCGGACGCCTCGGGCACGCCGGCGCCGCGGATCGTTCCCACCCCGGACTGCCCGACCATCGAGTCGCTGGTCGCACTGCTCAACTCCGAGCAGCCGCGCGAGGACCGCCCCTGGGAGGCGGCCGACGCCCTGAAGAACATCGTCGTGGTCCTCACGCACCCCGATGGGAGCCGCGAGCTGCTGGTCGTGGGCATTCCGGGCGACCGCGACGTCGACATGAAACGGCTCGAGGCGTCGGTGGCCCCCGCCGAGGTGGCGATGGCCACGGACGCGGACTTCGAGGGCCACCCGGAGCTGGTGCGCGGCTACATCGGCCCGCAGGTGCTGGGGCCGAACGCCCCGGAGGGCGCCGAGTCCGTGCGCTACCTGGTGGATCCCCGGGTGGTGGCGGGCACCGCCTGGGTGACCGGCGCGAACCAGGACGTCCACCACGTGCTCAACCTGGTGATGGGCCGTGACTTCACCGCGGACGGCACGATCGAGGCGGCCGGGATCCGCGAGGGCGACGAGGCGCCCGACGGCTCCGGCCCGCTGCACGTGGAGCGCGGCATCGAGATCGGACACATCTTCCAGCTTGGCCGCAAGTACGCCGAAGCGCTGGGGCTGAGCGTCCTGGACGAGAACGGCAAGAGCCGGGTCGTCACGATGGGCTCCTACGGCATCGGGGTCACGCGCGTCATGGCGGCCCTGGCCGAGGCGAACTGCGACGACAAGGGGCTGAGCTGGCCCGCGGGAATCGCCCCCTTCGACGTGCACGTCCTGGCCACCGGGAAGGACAATGCGGTGTTCGAGGCCGCCGCCTCCCTGGCGGCCGCGCTGGACGCCGCCGGGCTCGACGTCGTCTTCGACGACCGCCGCAAGGTGAGCGCCGGGGTGAAGTTCGCCGACTTCGAACTTGTCGGCGTCCCCCTGGGGGTCGTCGTCGGCAGGGGCCTGAAGGCGGGCAACGTGGAGGTGCGCGTGCGGGGCACGGGCGAGTCCTTCGAAGTCCCGGTGGACGCCGCCGCCGCCAGGGTGGTCGAGCTGCACGGACAACTGATGGGAGAGAACTGATGGCCATTCGTCCGATCCGCATCATCGGGGACCCGGTGCTGCGCACTGTGTGCGACCCGGTCACCGAGGTCACCGACTCGGTGCGCACCCTGGTGGAGGATCTGCTGGAGGGCGTCGACATGGAGGGCAGGGCTGGACTGGCCGCCAACCAGATCGGCGTCGGCCTGCGGGCGTTCTCCTACAACATCGACGGGCAGATCGGGTACGTCCTCAACCCGACGATCGTCGAGCTGTCGGAGGACGAGTACCAGGACGGCGACGAGGGCTGCCTGTCCATCCCCGAGCTGTGGTACCCGACCAAGCGGGCGTGGTACGCGCGCTGCGAGGGCACGGACCTGGACGGGCGCCCGGTCGTCCTGGAGGGCGAGGAGCTCATGGCCCGGTGCATCCAGCACGAGGTGGACCACTTGAACGGGCACCTCTACATCGACCGTTTGGAGCGCAAGGTCCGCAAGAAGGCGCTGCGGGACATCCGCGACGCCGGCATGTGAGCCTGCCCGGAGGACGGCCGCCCGGTCCCCGGAGCGGCCGTCCTCCGCGCCGCGCCCGCGACTGACTGGAGGGGGCGGACGCGGTGCCTTACAATGGAAGCACACCGTTGGCCGCCCCGAGGGCGGCGCGTGGCCGCCAGGGGAACGCGGGTCAGGACGTAGGGGAAGACGATCCTCACCAGCGAACTGGAGGAACCATGAGAGGGACATACACCCGCGGTGTACTTTTCGTGCACTCGACACCGCCCGCGCTGTGCCCGCACATCGAGTGGGCGCTGGGAACCGCACTCGGACAAGAGGTCCACCTCCAGTGGTCGGACCAGGGGGCGGCGCCCGGAATGGTGCGCTGCGAGTTCGCGTGGGTCGGCCCCATCGGCTCGGGCGCCCGCCTCGCCTCCGCCCTGCGCGGCTGGGAGCACCTGCGCTACGAGGTGACGGAGGAGCCCACCGCCTCCGCGGACGGCGGACGGTGGTGCCACACGCCGTCGCTGGGCGTTTTCCACTCCCAGATGGACACGGCGGGCAACGTCGTCGTCTCCGAGGACCGCGTCCGCGCCGCGTTGGAGTCCGCTTCGACCCTGGACGAGCTGCGCGAGGCCCTCGAGCTGGCGCTCGGCCAGGCGTGGGACGACGAGCTCGAGCCCCTGCGCCACGCTGGCGCTGGCGCTCCCGTTCGCTGGCTCAACAACCGCGTGGGCTGACGATGGGGACGATCGCCGACCTCTTCGGCGACCAGCTGCGCGCCACCGTGGGGGCGGATGACGGGGCCGACGGCGCAGCGGGGGAGCCGACCCCCGCCTCGTCCCCAGGATCCAAGGCGGACCTGGTCGAGGAGGCCGCCATGGAAGCGGTCCTGGAGGAGAGCGGACTGGAACCTGGGAGTGCCCGCGCCGAGTTGACGCTGCGCGGCGACTTGGACCTGGACGACCTCGGCCTGTGCGCGGTGGTGGCCCGCTTCGAGCGGGCTGCGGGCGCGCGCTGCCCCGACGCCGAGATCGAGCAGTGGCGCACGCTGGGGGACCTCCTATCAGCGGCGCGCGCGCTCGGAGGGGGATAGCGGGCGGTTGCCGGGGTGCGACCGCGCCAGAGCGCCAGCTGCCCATAGACTCGCCCGGGTTCGGTCAAGGACTCGTCCAATGCGCGTAAAGGCTGGAGTTTCAGGGGAAAAGAGCCCTACCATTGGGGGTGCGGCATATTCCCGTGCCACGGAGCGCCCTCGTTGGAAGGAACACTGTTGACCCGCACCGAAGAAGACCTGCTCGGCACCCGTGAAGTCCCCGAAGACGCGTATTGGGGGATCCACACGCTGCGCGCCACGGAGAACTACAGGATCTCCGGACGCACCATCAACGAGGTGCCCGAACTCATCCGTGCCTTCGCGGAGGTGAAGAAGGCCTGCGCGATGGCCAATATGCAACTCAAGGTGATGAAGCCCGTGAAGGCCGAGGCGATCATCGCGGCATGCGACGAGATCATCGAGAACGGGAAGTGCCTCGACCAGTTCCCAGTCGACCAGTTCCAGGGCGGGGCCGGCACCTCGGTCAATATGAACGCCAACGAGGTCATCGCCAACCTCGCCCTGGAGATCCTCGGCGAGGAGAAGGGCAACTACTCGGTCATCCACCCCAATGACCACGTCAACCGCTCCCAGTCCACGAACGACGCCTACCCCACGGCGTTCCGCATCGCCCTGTGGCGCAAGGTGAACCGCCTGCGCAAGGCCCTGGACGAGCTGGCCGACGCCTTCGAGGAGAAGGGCGGGGAGTTCCGCCGCATCCTCACCATGGGGCGCACGCAGCTCCAGGACGCGGTGCCGGTGTCCCTCGGCGCGGAGATGACGGCCTTCGCCCACACGCTGCGCGAGGAGGACGAACGCCTCGACAACAACGCGGAGCTGCTGCTTGAGACGAACCTGGGGGCCACGGCGATCGGCACGGGCCTGAACACCCCCGAGGGCTACCAGGAGTCAGTCGTGCGCCACCTGCGCCGCATCACTGGCGCCCGCGTGGTGGCCTCGCCGGACCTGCTGGAGGCCACCAGCGACACGGGCGCCTACGTGTCCATGCACGCCACCATCAAGCGGTCCGCGGCGAAGCTGTCGAAGATCTGCAACGACCTGCGGCTCTTGGCGTCGGGGCCGCGCGCTGGCCTCAACGAGATCAACCTGCCGAGGATGGCGGCCGGGTCCTCGATCATGCCCGCGAAGGTCAACCCCGTGATCCCCGAGGTCGTCAACCAGGTGTGCTTCAAGGTCATCGGCAACGACCACGTCGTCACGATGGCCTCGGAGGCCGGGCAGCTGCAGCTCAACGTCATGGAACCGGTGATCGCCCAGGCGATCTTCGAGTCCATCAACCTGCTGGTCAACGCCTGCGACACGCTGCGCCTGCGCTGCGTGGAGGGGATCACCGCGAACGAGGCGGTGTGCCGCGGCTACGTGGAGAACTCCATCGGCATCGTCACCTACTTCAACGACGTCATCGGCCACCACCTGGGCGACGTCGTTGGGAAGCGGGCCGCTGACGAGGGCAAGACCGTGCGCGAGGTGATCCACGACATGCAACTGCTCGCGCAGGACGAGGTCGAGCGCATCCTGTCCCCGGAGAACCTGGCGAACCCCAAGTACGCGGGGGCCACGGAGGACTGAGCCCGGGCGCGCGGGCGGCCGCACGCGGACGGGGCCGGAGCCCCCACAGGGGCCCCGGCCCCGTTCCCCGTCAGCCGGAGCGGCGGTGTGGGCCAGCCCCAGCCGTGCCCGGACCCGCACTTGCAGAACTCTCTGCGCCCAGTTCCTGGGACTGTCCGACTCGGCCGCGCCCGGCTCCGCGCGGGTCAGCGCTGGCCCGGTTCCCCGCGCACTGCCCGAGTGAGATGCGCTTCGAGCGCGTCGAGGAACTGCTGCGGCGAGGTGTCGTCGGAGTGGACGGTGAAATCGCCGCTTGTAATCGATGACGCCGGAGCCGAAACCAGCGCGCACGAGGTGTAAAGCCCCGTCGCCGTCAATCGCTGGCACAGTTCGACGTAGCGGTCGATATAGGAACCGCGCCGCATAACGTGATCGATCTCGAACAAGTACTGAGTGCCATCCCTGTGGGGCAGCGTGGAGGCGCTGTTCTCCTCGACGAACATGAACCAACCAATGAAAGGCGGATCGATCTGGCCGAGCAAGCCCTCGTCGTAGGCGCAGCGAAGATCGTACGCCGAGCCGACGGCCTCCTCAGAGCGGTTGTTGAAGTTGTTCCCCATGGACGTGCCGGCTTGGCTTTTGAACTCGATCACCGCCAGTAGGGCGCCCCGGTGGACTGCTCATGCCGCCCTCTTGATGGTCATACTCTCCGATTCTGTGATGCCCAGAGCTTCAGCGAGGAGTCTGTTGTCCGCGACTCCGCCGAGCCTGCCCACGCGGCTGAGCTCACGGCGCGTCCGTGTTTCCAGGCTGTCCCAAGCAGGCAGGTGTATGCGGCGGAGGTTCTGCGCCTGGAATCGGAAGTACCCTCCGCCGAGTTTGGTCGAGTACGCGCGCACGACGAGCGCGGCGAGCCCACTGCGCAAGATCGCACGCAGCGCGCGCAGGTCCCACGAAGTGGAAGTGATGTGGTACAAGCCGTGGTGCGGATAAACGGTTCCAGCGTCGTAGGCGATGGAGTCCGCGTTGTCCCGGATGTCGGGTATGAGCAGTTTCGGAGTCGTGGTCAGGGAGGGGACGATGCGGTCGATGGTCCGGTACCACAAACGCTGCGGATCCCGTTTCGCAGTGTGCCTCTTGGCGAGGGGATGCCAGAATCTCCGCAAATAGGCGCCAAGGCGGGGGTATTGCGTAAGATCGACCAACGAGCCGTCGTCGGCCCACGGGTTGATGATCCCGCGGCCGTCCCACGCCAGGGCCCCGTTGACGATGTCCTTCCCAGTGGCCAATGGGAGTTTCCGGTCATCTTCGACGTCCAGCGCGTCGAGCCGTCCGATGAAGACTTTGTCGGCTCCAGTCGCGACACCGATCCCGATCCTGCAACCGGCGTCCTCAAGAGTGGGGAACGTGTCTTCCAGTCTGCGGATAATGGTCTGCGCAGGATCGGGGGACAGCAGCCACGGGGATGAGCCGGTCGGAGTCGGCAGTGGTGCGAGGCGAGGGTCGCTTCGCTCCGGGGTATCGGCCGCGCGCGCGACATTTTGGAGGTAGGCGTCCTCGACGGACTCGATCTGCGCCACCAGGGTGCGGCGCACCGGGGAGCGCCGAATACGGGTGATCGACGTGTACGCCCCAACGGACTTCTCGAATGCGGGAAGCATGTACATGTCGAAATACGCGTCCATGCCGTACTCGTGGGCGATCAACGCGCGCAGCTCGCGTCCGTAGGCGTTCTTCACCCACGAATCGGAGCAGATGAAGGACAACGTCCCGGAAGGCGATAACAGGGACAACGACCGCTCGAAGAAAGGGACGTAGATGTCTGCGCGCCCGATCATGGTCCTGTACCTGCGGCGGTAGAGGGCCAGCGCTGCGGGGTCGAGGGCCTCCTGGCGGATGTACGGAGGGTTGCCCACCACGTAATCGAACGCGCCGTCCAAGGGGGCTGTGAGGAAGTCGTCTTCAATGAGCCAGCTATCGAGCAACGGATCCGCCTCGGCCGGTGTGAATCCGTATTCCTGGATGGTCTCACGAAGACACCGACGGGTCGCGGTGAAGGTCGAGTGGTCCATTTCAACCGCGCGGACGCACGGTTCGAGGGATTCTGCGCTCTTCCCACCATGCGAGCGGTGGCTCGACAACAGCCTTTCCGCGATCCGGAGGAGGAAAACGCCGCCGCCGAAAGACGGCTCCAGAATCCTGCGCGAGGCGAGGGACGCGTCTTGGCGGTATCCGATGAGGTCCAGCATGAAGTCGACGACTGCGGGTGCTGTGAAGACCGCTCCCCGTTGTTTCTCGCCGCCAAGGGATCCGGGCGGGTTTGGGTTGGGGAGGCTCGTGCTGTCCGTCGTCATGTCCTCATTCTTCCATGGGGGGTGCGCATGTGCGGCGGAGGCCGGAGCCCCCGGAGGGGCCCGGCCTCGTTTCCCGTTAGTCGGAGCGGCGGCGCTGGCCCGGTCCGTCCCATGCTGGTGCGCTCGTCAGTCCGGGCGGGGCCGTCGGCGGTTTCTGGTGCGTCTATGGGCGCTTCGCGCAGTGGGTTCGTCCATGCTGCCAGTTGCCCGGGCCGCGAAACAACTAACCAGCGGGTACAATCATGGTACGGCGATCGCGCATCGCGGGGACCAGAGTCCTTCTCCTGCGGGAATGAGGCCATATGACGACCCGGGACATGAAGTCGGCTCCCTGCATGAGCGCGTGCGGGGCGGGCGAGGACGTGCGCGGCTGGCTGCGGCTCGGCGCCCGCGCCGCCTGGGAGGCCGTCGTCGCCACGAACCCGCTCCCCGCCTGCATGGGGAGGATATGCTACGCCCCCTGTGAGGACGCGTGCGTGCTCGGCCGCTCCGGCAGGACCCTGCGGATCCGGTCCCTCGAGGGCGCCCTGGGGGAACTCGCGATCGAGAGCGGATGGCCGCTGCCCGCCCCCGCCCCCGCCACGGGGTTGCGCGTCGCGGTCGTCGGATCGGGGCCCTGTGGCCTCAGCGCCGCCTACCACCTCGCCCTGGCGGGCCACCACGTGCGCCTGATGGAGGCCCATACCCAGCTCGGAGGCATGATGCGCAGGGGGATCCCCGCAACCCGGCTGCCCCGCCGCCTCCTCGACGCGGAGGCCGCCAGCATCGTGTCACTGGGGATCGAGGTGCGCACCCGGGCCGCCGTGCTGCGCGTCGACGACCTCATCGACGAGGCGGACGGCCTCGTGTGGGCAGCCGGTGCATCGCGGTGCATCGCCCTCGTCGGGGGGCGCACGATCTGGCGCCAACCCATCTACACCGACTCCCGGCAAAGGCGCACGGCAACGGTGTCCATCGGTCGCGGGCGCCGCGCCGCCCTGGCCCTGAGCGCGGATCTGCTCGCCCATCGCGACTGCCCGCCCGGGCTCGCGCCGATCCCCGCCCGGGCGCGCCCAGTGCCCGCGGGGAGCGGCGTCTCCCTGCCCCCGTCTATGGTTACCGAGGCATCTCGCTGTATCCTGTGTGGGTCGCGCGGGCACTACACCCGGCTCCCGCGCGTCGGCCCTGACGAACGATAGGAGCACGCATGCCAGACAAGGGAGTGGAAGCTCCGTCCCGCAACTCACGGCGGGACCCCGAGCTGACACAGCGCGAGATCCTCGACGCCGCGACGGAGGAGTTCGCCGAGCACGGTCCCAAGGGCGCGCGCACGGAGGGCATCGCCGAACGGACCAACACTTCCAAGCGCATGATCTTCTACTACTTCGGATCCAAGGAGGGCCTGTACCGCGCGGTCCTGCGTGAGAACTACAAGCGCATCCGCTCCCTGGAGGCCTCCCTCAGCCTCGACGGCCTCCCACCCGCCCAGGCCATGCGTGAACTCATCCGCGTCTCGCAGGCATACTACGAGGACAATCCCGGCATGGCGCGCATCGTCGCCATGGAGAACCTCATCATGCACGGCGCCACGGCCCGGACAATCGAGGGCCTCAAGGAGATGAACCGCTCCGCGATAGACACCATCGAATCGATCCTGGTGCGCGGCCAGCGCGACGGATCCTTCCGTTCCGGCCCCGGCGCCCCCAGCGCCCTCGACGTGCACCAGGTCATGTGGGCGCTGATCCTCAACCGCATCGAGCACCAGTGGACTTTCAAGATCGTCTTCGGCCGAGACATGCTCGGCGCGGATGAGGGGCCCCACGTGCGGCGCCTCGTCGAGGACACTGTCATGAGGCTGGTCCTGGTCGCCCCGGAGACGGAGGGCGTCGACGCCGAGGGCGAGGGCCTTCGCGCTTCCATCGGCGCCCTCAGCCGCTGAACTCCGACAAGGCCCGCTCCTTGAGCCCGCGGCGGTCCACTTTGCCCGATGGCAGGGTGGGCAGGGCGTCCACGAGGCGGACGTGCTCCGGGATCTTGTACTTCGCGACTCCGCACTCGACGAAGTAGCGGACCAGGTCGTCGACTCCCACCGGTGGTGCGCCGGGCCGCAGCACCAGGTAGGACAGGGCGCGCTCCCCGAGAACCGGATCCGGCACGGGGACGACGCACGCCTGGGCGATCGCGGGGTGGGTGACCAGGACCTGCTCGACCTCCGTGGGGCTGATGTTCTCACCGCCCCGGATGATGATGTCCTTGATGCGCCCGGTGATGCGGATGAATCCCTCGCCGTCCATCACCGCCAAGTCGCCCGAGTAGTACCATCCGTCGTCATCGACCACCCTGCGGGTGAGGTCCGGGCGGCCCAGATAGCCCGCGAACACCTGCGGGCCCCGTGACGCCTCCTCTCCCTCGGTCCCTGGGGGGAGGGGCCGGCGGGTCACAGGATCCACGATCCTGACCTCCACTCCCGGGCAGGCCCGCCCGTCGGTCTGGTACACCCGGTCATCGGGGTCGCTCGCGCGCGTCATCGTGTGCGGTGCCGACTCGGTCGCGCCGTACACGGAGTGCAACCGCACGCCCATGAGCCGCGCCCGCTCCAGGAGGGGCCGCGGTACGGGGGATCCTCCGCAGCACAGCACCCGCAACGAGGCCAGTGCCCCGCGGTTGCGCCCGCAGGCGCACAGCAGGGCGTCGATGACGCCGGGCACCGACATCGCGCAGGTCGCCCCGTGCGCCGCCGCCATGCGCGCCATCTCATCGCCCTCGAGCAGGTCGCACAGCACGCTGGTGCCGCCGGTGACGATCGGCATGACGATTCCGTGGAGGAAGCCCGTGGCGTGGCCCAGGGGAGCGGGCATGAGCATGACGTCGTCGGCGCCCAGGCCCAGGCTCATCGCGAAGGCCCGCTCCGAGGCGATGACGTTGTTGTGCGTGAGCAGGACCCCCTTGGGCCTGGCCTCCGACCCCGAGGTGAACATGACGGCCGCGATGTCCTGGCCACCCCGGCGCGCCCACCGGTTGCGGGGCAGGGGCTCGCAGTCGCGCACGGCGTCCGCTAAGGCCTCGCCCCCCGCCGTTTCCCCGCTCTCGCCCACCACGAGCGCCTCGCGCAAGGGGGAACGGCGCCGGATCTCGCGGATGAGGGCCCCGTAGGACGTGCGCCGGTAGTGGGCCGCGAACACGCCGACCCGGGAGCCCTGGACGTAGTAGGCGTCGACGCACTCGCGGGCCCTGAGGTTGGCCGATAGCGGGTTGATGGCGCACCCCGCTTTGAGGACCGCGATGAACACCACGAGGAACTCCGCCCGGCTCGGCAACTGGACGGGCACGATGTCGCCCGGGGCGACTCCCTTGGAGAGCAGCCAGGTGGCCAGGCGCGACGAGGCTCCGTCGGCCTGCTCGTACGTGTACGAGCGCCCGGAGCGGTCCACGACCGCCACCTTCGCGGGGGAAGCCGCCACCGCCTCCTCCCACGCGTCCAGGACCCCGCGCTGGCTCCACCACCCGCGTTCGGTGAACGAGCGCGCGAGGGCTGCGGGAGTCTCCACGGCACCGTAGTCGCGCTGCGTCGCCTCCACTTGGCCACACCCCTTTCAGCGGCGCTCGTACTCTTTGCGCAGGGCCCGAGCGATCACGATCGACTGGATCTGGTTCGTGCCCTCCATGATCTGGAAGACCTTCGCGTCGCGCATGATCTTCTCGACCGGGTACTCCTTCGTGTACCCGTTGCCGCCCATGACCTGGATGGCGTCGGAGACGACGTCCTGGAGCAGGTCGGTGACGAACTGCTTCGTGATCGCCCCCTCCTTCTGCACAGGCAGGCCCGCGTCCACGAGCTCCATGGTGTGGGCCACCAGCGCGCGGCAGGCCACGGTCTTGGCCGACATGCGGGCCAGCATGTCCTGGACCATCTGGAAGTCGAATATCGGCTGGCCGAACTGCTCGCGCCGCAGGGCGTAGGCGGCGGCCTCATCGAGGGCCCTCTGCATCATCCCCACGGCGATGGTCGCCATGAAGGGGCGCGACACGTCCAGGCCGGACATGGCGATCTTGAAGCCCTGCCCCTCCCCGCCCACCAGGTGGTCGGCGGGGACTCGCACGTTGGTGAGGGTCAGGTCGCACGTGTTGGAGGTGCGCAGCCCCATCTTGTCCTCGTGGGCGCCGTGGCTCAGGCCCTCGCGGTCGGCTTCGACCAGGAACGTCGAGATCCCGCGGGCGCCCGCGCTGGGGTCCGTCTTGGCGGAGATGAGGTAGATGTCGGCGATGCCGCCGTTGGTGATCCAGCACTTCTGGCCGTTGAGCACGTACTCGTCCCCGTCGCGCACGGCGGTGGTGCGGATCGACGCGGCGTCGGAGCCGGAGCCGGGCTCGGTGATCGCGAAGCAGCCCAGGCCGCCGTCTGCGATCGTGTCCGCGAAGAGCCTGGCCTGCTCGGGCGTGCCCGCCAGGTGGACATTGCGGAAGGCCACGAAGGTCGACACGAGTGTGAGGGCGTAGCCGGCGTCGACTTTGCCCAGCTCCTCGAAGACCATCGCGCCTGTGCGGTAGTCCATGTCCGCTCCGCCGTACTCCTCGGGCAACTCCAGCATGTGCAGGCCGAGTTCGAAGGCGGACTGGAAGTCCTCGAGCTCGCAGCGCGAGTCGCGGTCGCGCTCGGCGACGTGGGGGGCGACCTCTTTCCACACGAACTCCTTCACGGAGTCCAGGAGGAGTTGTTGCTCGTCGGTGAGGGTGGTGGTCATGGGTGTTCCTTTCGTGGAGGGGCCGGGGTCCGCGGCGATCGGGTCGATGTGAAGAGGCCGGGAGACGCGGCGCTGGCGCGCAGGCGCAGGTACTCCTCCTCGGGCAGGGGGGCCGCCGTCGGATCCCCCAGGCCGGAGGCGGGGACGCGGTGCGTTTCGGGGCTCAGGTGGGCGGCTGCGGCCACCAGGAGCGTCGTGGCCAGTGTGAGCGAGCCGATCATGAGCACGATGGCCGTCGGGGACGTGCCGGGCGGGCACAGGGCCGCGAAGCCCATGGCGGCGAGGGACGAGAGCGCGGTGCCGATGTTCTGCCCGATGGCCATGCCCGTCACGCGCACCCGCGAGGGGAACTGCTCGGGGAAGAACGCGGGGAAAACCGCGTTGTACCCCTGGTAGAGGCCGCCCCACATCACGAGGCTGAGCAGCAGGGCGAGGAGGAAGTGGTCCGCCACCACTGCCCACAGGTACGCGTAGGAGCACACTCCTGCGGCGATGATGCCCGCGATGATGACGGGCCGGCGCCCCACCCTGTCCGACAGGCGCGCCACGTGGGGGATCACGACGACGGCCGCCACGTTGCCCAGCACGGGGATCAGCAGGTACTTTCCGTCGCTCCACCCCACGCCGTAGGCCTCCTGCGTGGCCAGGGAGGCGCCGTAGACGGTGGCCGTGACCGGGATGATGTTCGCCAACGACATGACCAGGACCCGCGCGACGGTGCCCGCGTGGGACTTCAGGGTCGGGGCCAGCGGGGTGCGGGCCTTGCGCGGGGCGGCCGATTCCACGGTCTTGAGCCGGGCGCGCATCCCGATCAGGGTCACGATCAACGACGCCAGGAAGGGGACCCGCCAGCCCCACGACACGAAGGCGCCGTGGGGCATCAGCGCCGTGAGCGGGATGAAGATCAGCGCGGCCACGATCTGCCCGAATTGCGCCCCCTGCAGGGTCGCCGAGGCGCTGACGCCCCTGTGCCCCACGGGAGCGTGCTCCACGATGAGCGTCGAGGAGCCGGAGATCTCCCCGGCGACCGCGAACCCCTGAATCAGACGGCACGTGACCAGCAGGATCGGGGCGGCGATCCCCACCTGCTCGTAGGTGGGCAGCAGGCCCAGGGCCAGGGTGGAGGCGCTCATGAGGGCCATCGTGAGGATGAGCGCGAAACGCCGCCCCTTGTGGTCGGCCAGGGCGCCCAGGACGAACGCGCCCACCGGGCGGGCCAGGTAGCCCACGCCGAAGGTGCCCAGGGAGGCGATGATCGCCATGGACGGCGACGAGGACGGGAAGAACACCGTCGGGAAGACCAGTGCCGCCGCTTGCGTGTAGATGAAGAAATCGTAGAACTCCAGCATCGAGCCCACGGCGCCCGAGCGGACGGCGGTGGGGGCGGCGCTCGATGCCGCTTGGGGTGCGCTGTGCGTCATGGTGGACTCCTCGCGTCCCCCGGTGCCGGGGCGCCGCGGCCACGCGGCGGCGCCCCACGCGTCGGGAGGGGCTTCATTCGGTGTTGGCCAGTCTGGCCTTCTCCGCACGGTCGACGAAGACGGCGAGCACCGCGCCGAAGGCCGTCACCGCCGCGTTGAGCAGCAGGACGTTCGTGGGGTTCGAGGTCACCCAGTTCGATGCCACTTGCATGATCAGGAACACGCCGACGGCGGAGGAGATCATGATGAGCGAGGTGACCAGTCCGCGCGAGCGCGGGAACAGCGAGTTGCCCGTCGACGTCACCAGCTGCAAGATGCCGCCCGCGCCGGTCCAGCCGATGACGAAACCGACCCACGGCACGATCCAGTCCTGCTGGATGAACACCACGGCCAGCAGCGCCGCCGTCGATATGATCGGGTAGACGATGATGATCTGCGTGGCCCGAACCCGCGTGAGCAGCGCTGTGGAGGCCAGGATCGCCAGCATCGCGCCCACCGCGTAGTAGCTCTGCGTGATCGCGGGGTTCTCCATCCCGTAAGCTTTGCCGAGCTCCTGGTTCGTGTTGCCCCACAGGGTGAAGGTCGTCAGCGTCGTGATCCCCAGGACCATCAGCATGACCAGCGTCGCGTTGAAGGAGAATGCCGAGCCGCCCTGTTGCGCCGCCGCCTTCGACGCGTTGGGCGGGAACGGCGCGAACGCCATGCCCACCACTGTGAGCACTGCCAGGACGCCGAAGCCGATGTAGATCGCCCGGTAGCCGCCCGTCGCCGCCGCGGTGCCGTCGCCCGTGGCCGACATGATGAGCGGCAGCAGGAACTGGGCGACCAGGATCGCGAACTTCAAGAACAGGTTCGCGATATGGGCCCGCTTGGGGAAGATCTCCGACAGCGCCGGGTACACCGCGGGATCCAGGAAGCCGTTGCCCAGGCCGGCCACGACGCACATGACGGTGCCCAGAGTCGGGCTGCCCACCATGATGATCCCCGCGAAGGACGCGACGAGCAGGAGCGCGCCGATGACCGCGCCCAGTCTGCGCGACACCCGGTCGGCGATCGGGCCGGCGAACGGGTAGGCGACGAGGCGGCCCACCATCATCCATCCGATGGCCGCGGTCACGCCTTTGACGTCCGTGCTCCATTGCTCGCTCAGCGCGGGCTTGAACTGCCCCTGGGCGAACAGTGAGAAGCCGAGGACGAAGTAGGAAATGTAGAGCAGGCCCGCCGTCGCCCAGTACTTCCGCGATGAAGCTGTGGGTTCGGCGGCCGAGGTTCCAGTGGACATAGAGAAAACCATTCCCTTCGGCGGCGGCGCGCCCCGGCGCGCCGCCGCGCTGGTGTTAAACGGAGACAACGCCGCCGTCGGCTGTTGCCTGGTCGATATCGGCGGGCGAGTAGCCCAGCGATGTGAGGATCTCGACGGTGTCCGAGCCCTGCGGGCGGCTCAGACGGATCTCCGGATCCCCCTGCGAGGCGAAGCGCACCGGGTTGGTCGGCAGGAACCTGGTCTCGCCCGAGGCGCACTTCACGCGGCGGAGCACGTCGTTCGCCCACGCCTGCTCGTCCTCGTAAATGTCCGTCGGCAACTGGCACGCCTCGATCGGCACGTCGTTCTCCAGGAACAGCGACAGCCAGTGCGCCCGCGGCTTGGTGGCGAACGCCTCGTCGAGGATATCGACGACCTCCCCGTTGAGTTTGTTCTCGTTGATGGTGTCGCAGATATTGAGGCGCTCGTCGCCCACCATGTCGTCGCGTCCGATCAGGCGCATGACCTTGTCGAAGTCGCGGTCGTACTCGGGGGCGCACAGGGTCATGATGAGCCCGTCGCCGGCGGTGTAGGTGTTGTTGAACGGGTTGATGACCTCCCGGCGGTCCTTCGGGTACTCGTTGCCGTACTGGGCGGAGATCATCGCCGTGTTGAGCATGAACACGCCCGAGTGGAACAGAGAGGTGGTCACGTAGTCCCCCTGCCCGGTCTTCTCACGGGCGAGCAGCGCAGCGAGGATGCCGGAGGCGAGCACGAAGGAGACCTGGAAGTCTCCGTAGCCGTTGGGGGGGATCATCGGGCGGGAGCCGCGGTTGACGGTGGTCCCCAGGACGCCGCCGCGCGACATGCAGGCGGTCATGTCGAAGCCAGCCGCGTCCTTGAGGGGGCCGCGCGCGCCGAAGCCGAGGACTTGGGCCATGACGAGGCGCGGGAACCTCTCGTGGAGGGTGTCGAAGTCGTAGCCGAGTTTGGTGAGGGATTTGACGCGAGTGGAGGTGAGGAAGACGTCGGCGCTGGCCAGCAGGCGGTCCATGGCTTCGCGTCCCGTGTCCTTGTGAAGGTCGATGGTGATGAAGCGCTTGTTGGCGTTCGACATGTCGAAGCCGAGGTTCTCGTCGTCGGTGTAGGGGGTGCCGAACACGGCGCCCTGGGTGCGGCCGGGATCGCCCTTGGGCGCCTCGACCTTGATGACGTTGGCCCCCCATTCGCCGAGGACGCGCGCGACGGTGGGGGCGGCCAGGAATGCTGTCATATCGACAACCGTGATGCCGGAAAGGGGGTTCATGGGTACCTCGTTGCAGGGGAGGGGGAGGGGAGTCCGGGGGCGCTGGGCCCCCGGACTCGTGGGACTACCGGGGGTCAGGAGTTCCACAGGTCGCCGCCGGTGGCGATGAGGCCCCGGGCGGCGGTGGTGCGCTGGACGGTCGGCGGGCCCTCTTCGAGCCACATGGCGCGGCAGTCGCGGTAGAGGCGCTCGACGGGGCCGTACTCGCACTCCTCGAAGTAGCCGATGCCGCCGAAGATCTCCAGCATGTTGTCCGAGACGATCTTGACGCCGTCGATCGAGGCCAGTTTGCACAGGGACGCCTGCGTCATCGGGTCCTCGCCGCGGTCGTAACGGGCAGCCGTGTCGTGGATCATCGAGCGCAGCATGTAGACCCACTTGCCGGACTCGGCGATCATCTGCTGGATCATCTGGCGCGAGACCAGGGGCTTGCCGAAGGTCTCGCGGTCCTTGGCGCGCTGGATCGACAGCTCGAGCATGCGCTGGGCCATGCCGAGGTTGGAGTCGGCGATGTGCACGCGGGACAGTCCCAGCGAGTACATGGCGACGTGGAGGCCCTCGCCGACCTCGCCGAGGCGGTACTTGTCGGGCACGCGGGCGCCCGTGAAGCGCAGGCCCGCGTGGCCGGCGCCGCGGCAGCCCATCATGTGGGGCATGTCGACGATCTCGTACCCGGGGGTGTCGGTGGGGACGAAGAACGCGGTGAGGCGCTTGTCCTTGGGGGCGTCAGGATCCGTGAGGGTGATGAGGTAGGTGCCGTCGGAGCAGTCGGTGTGGGAGATGAGGGTCTTCTCCCCGTTGATCACCCACTCGTCGCCGTCGCGCACGGCGGAGGTCTTGATGTCCGCGCCGGAGCCCGCCTCCTTCTCGGTGAGGGCGAAGTTCACGTAGAGGGTCTTGTCCTGGAAGCGGGGCATCGCCCACTCCTTGAGCTCCTTTTGGGCGAAGTCGTCCATGATGCGCCAGTTGAGGCCGGCGGCGTGGTGGAGGTGCATGCGCATGCCGCCGGGGCCGCGGGAGAACTCCTCCTGGACCTTCATGATCTGCAGTGTGCTCATGCCCCAGCCGCCGTACTTCTCCGGCAGGTAGAAGCGGTAGAGGTTGTGCTGTTTGGCCAGCTCGTAGAACTCGTCGGGGAACTTGTTGGTCACTTCGATCTCGGTCTGGAGCGCGTCGAAGGGCCCCTGGGCGAGTTCGCGGATCTCGAGGAGGTACTGCTGGAACTCCTCTTCTGTGGTGGGTTTGGACGTGATCATCTGCCTCTCCTTTGAAGGCGGTACCGGAGGGGCTCCCTGTGGGGAGGGGCCCGTCGATCAGCTCTGAACTAACCGGTGGGAACAAAGATAGCGCGCGGATGGACGAAAGCGGGGGACCAATGTCCTTCGGAAGAGTGGTGGGCCGGATGGTGCCCGCAGCGGCGCGTCGAACGCGTGGTTGCCGGTGGTGGGTGTGGGAACTCCCACGTTCAGCGCGGCAGCCGGTCGGCAGCGGGCGCGCAATGCGGGCCCCTCGGGTTCTATCGCCGCGCGTGCCGGAATGCTGTGGAGGACGGGGCGCCCCCTCGGCCCCGCGAGTGTTGGACGCGCGTCCCCGCATGCGGTGGAGGCCGGAGCCCCCCCGGAGGGGCCCCGGCCTCGTTCCCCGTCAGTCGGAGCGGCGGTGTGGGCCAGCCCCAGCCGTGCCCGGACCCGCACTGACCCGGCTCAGCCGCGTCCGGGTCAGTCCTCGCCCGCGTGGTCGGAGCCGGGGACCGCGCAGTTGAACAGGTCGTACTTGTCGATGGCCGCCCGCACCGCGGAGGGGGCCACCTGGCCGCGCGAGGCCAGGGCCGCCAGGGTGCGCACCACCATGGACTCGGCGTCGATGTGGTACCAGCGGCGGGCGGCGCGGCGCGTGTCGGAGAAGCCGAAGCCGTCGGCCCCGAGCACGTGGTAGTCGCCGGGCACCCACTGGCGGATCTGGTCGGGCACCATCTTGTCGAAGTCCGAGGAGGCCACGAAGGGGCCCTCGGCGCCCGCCAGGCGCTCGGCGACGAACGGCGTGCGCGGCTCCGCCTCGGGGTGCAAGAAGTTGTGCTCGTCGGCCTCCAGGCCGTCGCGGCGCAGCTCGGACCACGAGGTCACCGACCACACGGCGGCGTCCACGCCCCAGTCCTCGGCCAGCAGGCGCCGGGCCTCGCGCGCCCACGGCACGCCCACGCCCGAGGCGAGCAGCTGCGCCTTGGGGCCGCCGGAACCGGTGTGCCCGTCGAGCTTGTAGATGCCCTTGACGACGCCCTCCACGTCGAGGCCCGCGGGCTCGGCGGGCTGGTGGATCGGCTCGTTGTACACCGTGATGTAGTACATGACGTTCGGGTCGCGCCCGCCGGCGTCCCCGTACATGCGCTGCAGGCCGTCCGCCATGATGTGGCGGATCTCGTAGGCGTAGGCCGGGTCGTAGTTGACGAAGGCGTGGTTGGTGGCCGCCAGCACGTGCGAGTGGCCGTCCATGTGCTGCAGGCCCTCGCCGGCGAGGGTCGTGCGCCCGGCGGTGGCGCCGATGACGAATCCCTTGGTCAGCTGGTCGCCCGCCGCCCAGAACTGGTCGCCGGTGCGCTGGAAGCCGAACATCGAGTAGAAGATGTAGATCGGCACCATCGGCAGGCCGTGCGTGGCGTAGGCGGTGCCCACCACCTGGAAGGCGGCCGCAGACCCGGCCTCGGTGATGCCGGTGTGCAGGATCCGGCCGTGCTCGGACTCCCGGTAGGACAGCATCATGTCCGCGTCCACGGGCGTGTACGACTGGCCGGTCGTGTTGAAGATCTTCGCCGACGGGAAGATCGCGTCCAGGCCGAAGGTCCGCGCCTCGTCGGGGATGATCGGCACGAAGTACCTGCCGACCGACTTGTCCTTCATGAGGTCCTTGATGAGGCGCACCAGGGCCATCGTCGAGGCGACCTCCAGCTTGCCCGAGCCCTTCGACAGCGCCTCGAAGGGGCGGGCGGGCAAGGGGGGCAGCTTGGGCTGGCGGTCGTCGCGGCGCTCGGGCACCCACCCGCCCAGCACCTCGCGGCGCTCCTTCATGTACTGCAGGGCGGGGTGGTCGGCGGGGGGCATGTAGTAGGGCGGCTGGTAGGGGTCGCGCTCCAGCTCCTCGTCGGTGATGGGGATCTGCAGGCGGTCGCGCAGCTGCTTGGCGTCCTCGACGGTCAGCTTCTTCATCTGGTGCGTCGAGTTGCGGCCCGCGAAGTGGCTGCCCAGCGCGTAGCCCTTGATCGTGTGCGCCAGGATGACGGTGGGCTGGCCGGTGTGCTCCATGGCGGCCTTGTAGGCGGCGTAGACCTTGCGGTAGTCGTGCCCGCCCCGCTTGAGCTCCCAGATCTGCTCGTCGGTCCAGTTCCGCACCATCTCCTTGGTGCGCGGGTCGCGCCCGAAGAAGTGCTCGCGCACGTAGGCGCCGTCGTTGGCCTTGAAGGTCTGGTAGTCGCCGTCGAGGGTCTCGTTCATCAGGTGCACCAGGGCGTCGTCCTTGTCGGCTGCGAGCAACTGGTCCCAGCCGCGCCCCCAGATGACCTTGATGACGTTCCACCCGGCGCCCTTGAAGAACGCCTCGAGCTCCTGGATGATCTTGCCGTTGCCGCGCACCGGCCCGTCGAGGCGCTGCAGGTTGCAGTTGATGACGAAGGTGAGGTTGTCCAGGCGCTGCTGGGCTGCCAGCTGCAGCATGCCCCGCGACTCGGGCTCGTCCATCTCGCCGTCGCCGAGGAACACCCACGTGTGCTGCTGGGAGGTGTCCTTGAGGCCGCCCAAGTGCAGGTAGCGGTCGAACCACGCCTGGTAGACGCCCTCGGCGGGGCCCAGGCCGAGGGAGACCGTGGGGTACTCCCAGAAGCCGGGCAGCTGGCGGGGGTGCGGGTAGGAGGGCAGGCCGCGGCGGGTGGAGGCCTGCTGGCGGAAGCCGTCCATCTCCTCCTGGGACAGGCGCCCCTCCAGGAAGGCCCGCGCGTAGGGGCCGGGGGAGGCGTGCCCCTGGAAGAACACGTGGTCGCCGCCGCCGGGGTGGTCCTTGCCGCGGAAGAAGTGGTTGAGGCCCACCTCGTAGAGGGTGGACACCGAGGCGTAGGACGAGATGTGCCCGCCGACCTTCACGCCGGGCCTCTGGGCGCGCGTCACCTGGACGGCGGCGTTCCAGCGGATCCAGCGCCGGTACTGGCGCTCCATCGCCTCGTCGCCGGGGAAGTAGGGCTCCTGGTCGACGGGGATCGTGTTGACGTAGGGGGTCGTGTACTCCTGGGGCAGCTGCACCCCGTTGCGGCGCGCCTCGTCGAGCATGTGCAGCAGGATGTAGCGGGCGCGGGGGCCGCCCTTCTCGTTGATGAGCCCCGACAGGGACTCGATCCACTCGCGGGTCTCCTGGGGGTCGTTGTCGGGTACCTGGGGGATCAGCCCGTTGACGACGGGGTGGCTCTCATGGAGTTGGCTCACGGCTCACCTTCCAGCTGTGTCGGATGCTGCTCGCGCAGCGCGTTCGTGCCCGCGGCGGCGCGCCATGGCGCCATCGCATATCGGGACCATTGTCCCACTGCGCGCGTGGAATTGCGAGCGTTCCACCATCCAGGGGCTCCATGAGAATCAACTCATTTTGAATCGGGGCCGGTGCCCGTTGTTTGCCGATCGGTCAGGGTGGGCTCCGCGCGATCTGCGGCTTCCCCGCTTCCGCCCGGTTCGCCCGCCCGACCGGGTGGAATGGCCGGGCTTGCCCCAGGGCTGCGGGCATGTCCTAGTATGAAGAGGTGATATTTGAAGCAGCGCTCAGCGCCGCGTCCGTGGACGGCGGTGCTCCGACATGCCGATGAACCTGGGATTCACGAGAGGGCAGATCATCCAGGAGTTCTACGTCGACGATGACGTGGACCAGAAGCTGCGCGAGGCGGTGGAGGCCTCGACGGCGGAACAACTGGTCGACGTCGATTACGGCGATGTCGTCGACGGCGCGATCGTCTGGTGGCGGGCCGACGACGCCGAGGAGGAGGACCTCGCGGACGTCCTCGTGGACGCCCTGAGCAATCTGGACGACGGCGGGCTCATCTGGGTCCTCATCCCCAAGCCGGGCCGCACGGGCTCCCTGCCCGTCGCAGACGTGGAGGACGCTGCCACTATCGCGGGCCTGCACTCGACGACGGCCGCGTCCGTGGGCAGCCAGTGGGCGGGCATCCGCCTGACCGCCCGCCCCCGCCAACGGTAGGGCCCGCCCGCCCCAGGTGACGGTTCCCGGTCGCGCGGCTACGCGACGGGGCCGGCCAGGGCTCCGCGGTACCCTCGCCGCGTCGGCGCGCAACGTGTCGACGAGGCCGGGGCCGCCTCGTGCGGTAATGCCGTGCCCGTTGGCGGGCGATGGTCTGCGAGGCATGGGCCGCCGCGTGCGGTAATGCCGCCTCTGTCGGCTGTCGGCGCGCAATGGCTGACGAGGCTGGGGCCGTCTCGTGCGCTCACGCCGCGTTCTGTCCCGTGGCCACCGCCTCGCAGGGACGACGAACGCGGACACAGGAGGACCCATGCTCACGCGGCGGAAGCACGACTTCGATTGCAGGATCACCCCATTGGGGGGTCCCACCCTGCTCATCGAAATCGATGACCTGTGCGTGCTCGTTGACCCCGTCCTCGGCGACTCCCCGGAGTGCGTGCCCCCGGTCTGCGCCACAGGGCAGGAGCTGGCCAGCGCTTTCGGCGCTGAGGGCGACCACCTGGCCGAAGCGCTGGGGGACGGCATCGACTGCGTGCTCGTGACCGACCCGGACCACCTCGACCAGGCTGGCCTGGCCTTCGCGCTGCGTGCGCCCACGCTCATGGCCGGGGGCGATGGCCAACTGCCCGGCGCGCCCCGCTGGGCCTTCGAGGAGAACGCGGAGGCCGTCGTCTCCGACACCGTGCTCATCTGGGCGGTCACGCCCTCCGGCGCCGCCGAGGAAGCGTGGATCAGCGGTTTCTGGATCAACGCCGAGGCGTGCGCGATCCACATCGCCGGGGACAGGACGACCGCGGGCATGGTGCGCGAATACGCGACGGCGATGGGGCCGCTGTGGGCGGCCGTCGTCCGCTCGGGAGCGGTCCGGGACATCTGGGAAGAGGCGCCCGGCCGGCACAGGGCCTCTGACGGGGGAGGGGACAACGGCGCCGTGGAGGCGGAGCCCGCGCTCACCGCGGCGGGCCTCGCCGAAGCCGCCCGCGCCCTCGGCGTGCCGGCCATCGTCCTCGCCCACCCGGACGCGGGCGACCGCTCCGCCCGGGTGGGAGCGGCGGCCCGGCGCGCTTTCGAGCAGGCGGGCATCGGCCATGCCCTGGTGGAGTTGCGGCCCGGGGAGCCCGTCGAGGTGGGGATGGGGGAGGGGCAGGTGGACCCCACCCGGTGGCCGAGTACCTGATAAGCTGGTCGGCGCACGTGGGGCCTTTAGCTCAGTCGGCTAGAGCGTCTGGTTTACACCCAGAAGGTCATCGGTTCGAGCCCGGTAGGGCCCACTCAGGCGGCGCGCCCACGGGGTGCGCCGCTTTTGTTCCGCCTCATCCCCGCCGGATGGCGCCCGGCGGACCGGATTCTGTTCCAGGCCCGCTTCTGATGGGGAGCTCCGCGCGCACCGGATCTCCATTTTCCGCACCGTATTTCTGCTGCCCGCACTGGATCTCCGCTGCCTCCCGGTAGTGTTGCCCTATGAGCACCACCGACCAGACAACGGGGGAGCGCGGCGCCAAGCCCCTGCTCTTCGACCAGATCAACGACGCGGAGGAGAACGCGGCGATGCGCGCGAAGGGCTGGCCGCCGGTCTACACGGCGTCCGCCGAGTCCCGGATCGTGCTGGTGGGCCAGGCGCCGGGCAGGATCGCCCAGCGGACCCGCAAGCCCTGGAACGACCCCAGTGGGCGCCTTCTGCGCCAGTGGCTCGGGGTCACGGACCAGCAGTTCTACGACCCGGCGTTGTTCGCCCTGATGCCCATGGACTTCTACTTCCCGGGCAAGGGCACCCACGGCGACCAGCCGCCCCGCAAGGACTTCGCGCCCACGTGGCACCCCAGGCTCCTGGCCCTCATGCCGCGGGTGCGCCTCACCATCCTGGTCGGCGCCTACGCGCAGCGCTACTACCTGGGGGCGGCTGCGGGGAGGACGCTGACGGAGACGGTGGCGAACGCCGCCGACGCGCCGGAGGGTTTCTTCCCGCTGGTCCACCCCTCGCCGCTCAATATCGCGTGGCGCAAACGCAACCCGTGGTTCGAGCAGGAGACCGTGCCCCTGCTCCGCGAGGCGGTGGCCGAGGCCTTGGAGGGTGCGGCGGAGCCCGGTGCGCTGGAGGGCGCGGGGCACGAATAGTCCGATTCGCTGTCGGAGCCGACGACCAGTGGCCAGGGCACAGGGGCACGCGGGGGGACCGGATAGCCCGGTCCTCGGCCGTCTCCCGCTCCCCAGGCTCCCCGACTCCCGGGTTCCGCACACAAGGCCCGGATTTACGCAACACCGCCAGCCGGAGACCGTTGGAATCAAGCCGTTGTGTGCGCAGCATGTTGCGTAATTCGGGGTCCTTGTGTGCGATCGGTGATGCCGAGCCTGAGCGCGCTGCCCGTCGGCTGTCGGTCAGCCGCCCGCCGACCACCTCCCGCCGTCCGCCGACCGCTTCCTACCGGGTCAGCCCCCGCCGGTTCCGCCTCGGCGCTGTCTGGCTGCTTATCGGCGCCTTCCGACTCTATGGCGGAACCTTCTGACTCTGCCCCAGCGCCCGACGCCGCCACCAGCGCCTCGACGATCATGGCGACCGCCTCGTCGGCGGGCACGTGCTCCCAGATCCTCACGACCGTCCACCCCTCCGCTTGGCACATGGACGTGGTGTCGAGGTCGCGCCGGGCGTTCCGCTTGAGCTTCGCCTCCCAGTACTCGCGGTTGGTGAGGGGGACGCGCGAGTGCTCCGGGCAGGCGTGCCAGAAGCACCCGTCGACGAACACGGCGACCTTGAGGCGCGTGAACACGATGTCCGCGCGCCGCCGCTTGTTGGGCCACGGCGCGAAATCCACGCGGTACCGGTAGCCCCGGGCGTGCAGGAGTCGGCGGATCGCCAGCTCGGGAGCCGTGTCGCGGCGCGTGTTGGAGCGCATCGAGCGTGCCGTCGCCTCGCTGGACGCCCACGAGCCCCCGCCGTCCCCGCCGCTCATCCTTCCTCCGACGGGTTCAGGGCCTCCGCGTCCGCGTCCCGACCGGCCGCCCGGTAGGCGGCGGCCAGGTTGGCGCGGGCGACCGGCGCGTAGGGGTGGTCGGGTCCCGAAGAGCGGAGCACCGCGTCGAGGCATTTTTCCAGCAGGGGGATGGCGTCGGCGGGCCTGCCCGCCCGCAGGTAGGCGCCCGCGAGGCTGTTGCGGGTGCTCAGGGCGATGGGGTCGTCGGCGCCCAGGACCGAGTCGGCGACGCAGTCGTTCTCCTCGAGGACGCGGATCGCCTCGTCGACCTGGCCGGCGTCCAGGCACGCGAGGCCCAGGAGCCCCCGTGCGGTGAGCGCATCGGGGTGGGCCGGGCCGCTCGTGCGGATACGCGCGTCGAGGTTCTCCCGCAGCAGGGGGACGGCGTCGGCGGGCCTGCCCGCCTGCTGGTGGGCCGCCGCCAGGTTGTCGCGCGCCGTGAGCGTCATGGGGTCGTCGGGCCCGAGGACGCGCGCGAGGCCGACCAGGTTCTGCTCGAACAGGGCGGTCGCCTCGTCGAGGCGCCCCGTGTCCTGGTAGGCGCGCGCCAGGCCGTTGCGGGCGGTGAGCGTGCCCGGGTCGTCCGCGCCGAGCACCCGCAGGTGGGCCGCCAGGCTGGCCTCCGACACGGTGACGGCGTCTTCGAGGCGGCCCGCGTCGTGGTAGGCGCCCGCCAGGTTCGCCTGCGCGACGAGCGCCGACGGGTGGTCCGCTCCGAGGAGGCGAGTGGAATCCCCGAGGTTGCGCTCCAGAAGCGGGATGGCGTCGTCGAGGCGGCCCGCGTCCTGGTAGGCGCGCGCCAGGTTGTTGCGGGCCGCCAGCGTGTCGGTGCTGTCGGCTCCGCGCAGGTCCGCGCACTCGCGGAGGTTCGCCTCGAACAGGGCGATGGCCCGGCCGAGGTCGCCTTGGGCCTGGTACTGGCGGGCCAGGGCGTTGCGCTCTGCGATGGGGTCGGAGTTGTTCATTCTTCACTCGATTCGGGGGACGAGGAGGGGGTCGGGGACGCCGCCCGTCTGGCGGATTCGAGGTCGCGGCGGATGTTGGCGGTGAGGGGGTGGTCGGGGCCAAGGGCGTCTTCGGAGGTTTTGAGCGCTGCTTCGTACAGGGGGATCGCCTCGCCCAGGCGGCCCGCTTTCCTGTAGGCGGTGGCCAGATTGGCTTGGACGGTGAGTGTGCCGGGGTGCGCGTGCCCCAGTAGCGCGCGGTGCTGGGCGAGCGCGTCCTCCAGCAGGGCGGTGGCCTCGTCCAGGCGGCCCGCTTTCCTGTAGGCGGTGGCCAGGTTGGCCTGGCAGGTGAGGGTGTCGGGGTGTGCGGCGCCCAAGACCGCGCGGAGCCGGGTGAGGGCGTCTTCGAGCAGTGGGATCGCCCGGTCGAACGTTCCTGCTTTCACGTGGGCGGCGGCGAGTCCGCCCTGGGACGTGAGGGTGCTGGGGTGGTCGGGCCCCAGGGTCTCGCGGCGTTGCGCGAGGATTCGCTCGTGCAGGGCGGTGGCCTCGTCCAGGCGGCCCGCTTCCAGGTAGGCGCCCGCCAGGATGCTTTGGGAGGTGAGCGTGTCCGGGTGCTCGGGTCCCAGGAGGGCGCGGTGCTGGGCGAGAGTGTCCTCCAGCAGGGCCGTGGCCTCGCCGAGCCTGCCCGCATCCAGGTACGCGGTGGCGAGGAGTCCCTGGGAGGCGACCGTATCGGGGTCAGTGGGCCCAAGGGCCGCGCGGCGTTTGGCGAGGGTGCCCTCCAGGAGACTAGTGGCCTCGTCGAGGCGGCCCGCGTCGAGGTACGCGGTCGCGAGGTTCGATTGCGTCGCGAGAGTGTCGGGGTGCGCCTGGCCCAGCGCCCCACGGCTCAGCGCGAGGGCGCTGCCGTACAGGGCGATTGCCTCATCGAGGGCGCCCGCCGCCTGGTAGGCGGTGGCGAGGTTGCTCTGCGCGGTGAGAGCGTCCGGGTGGTCGGGCCCCAGGGCTTCGCGCCTGTGGGCGAGTTCTTCCTCGAACAGGGGGATCGCGAGGTCGCCCCTGCTCTCCTCCAAGTACCGGTGCGCGCGGGCGTTCCGCTGGGCAGCGGGGTCTGCGGCGTTCATTCCTCACTCGATTCGGGGAATGAGGCAGGGGCTGGGTTCATTTCGCGTTCAAGGGTTTCGAGGTTCTCCCGGACCGTGGTGGTGAGGGGGTGGCCGGGACTCAGGGTGTCTTCGCACACCTTGAGTGTGTCTTTGAACAAGTTGATGGCTTCATGGTGGCGGCCTGCCGCCTGGTAGGCGTGTGCGAGGTTGTTGCGGGAGGTGAGGGTGTCGGGGTGGTCGTCTCCCAGGACGCGCACACGGTCGGCGAGCACCTGCTCGTACAGGGGGATCGCCTCGCCCAGGCGCCCCGCCGACTCGTAGGCGCCCGCGAGGTTGTTTCGGGAGGTGAGGGTGTCGGGGTGGTCGTCTCCCAGGACGCGCACACTGTCGGCGAGCACCTGCTCGAACAGGGGGATCGCCTCACCCAAGCGCCCCGCCGAATAGTAGGCGCCCGCGAGGTTGTTGCGGGAGGTGAGTGTGTCGGGGTGGTCGGGCCCCAGGATCTCCTCGACGACACCCACAGCGCCCCGGAGTGTCAACGCCTCGTTGGGAAGACCCAGCTTCCTGGCATGGAGGAGAACATCGGGAAGATCAGCCAAGACCCGTTCGCGTTTGAACAAGGGATGGGAGTAGTCCTGGGCGGCGATGGCGCGGAGCTGCTCGATGAGATCACGGGTCTGCCGACGGCGCCCCTCCGCGTCCTCACGGGGCAGGTTGTCCACGTTGACCCGGTCGAGCAGGTTCTCCGCCGCGTCGAACGCCCCAGTCCATTCCCCCGGGTTCCAGTTCTCGCGCAGCACCTGCCCCTGAAAACGGTGCAGCATCGTCACATCCCCGTCGGTGGACTGCTGGATGACCGATGCGTTGAGGAGTGCGGCTAGTGCGCGGCGCGCGTTCTCGGCAGCAGCATCACGGTCCTTCGTTGCCTCACCCACTGGACCCGCATCCGTGCCTGTGTCCTCATCCGCCCCATCCGCGTTCCCATCCGTCTGGGCTTTCCTCGCCCTGGGGGCGATCCACCGGGTGGGCACACCCGACTCGGCGAGCACGGCGAGCGCCTCGATCTGGAGGCGGGCCGCCTCATGCGACCCGTCTTTGATGCGACTGAGGGCGGAGTCCACGGCCAGCAGCAACGCGATGGACACGTCATCGGGGTAGGAATCCCCAGGAATACGATGGATTACCCGGTCACTGGAGTAGGCGTCCAACTGGTCGAGGTACTCCGCCAGAGACCACCGCTCGATCCGCGCCGTCTCAGCGGCCTGAGCAAGGGCAAGAGGCAGGTCCCCGAGCCGCGCAGCCAGAGCATCAGCTGCCCCGCTGTCCTGGGAACCCGTGATCGACTGGACGAAAGCGATCGAATCCGCGCGGGGGAACACACCCACCTCCACCACCTCCCACGCCGACGACACGTCACGGCGCCTGCTCGTGGCCACCACCCGCAACCCACCACCACGCGGAACCACCCCCGTCAAGTCGTCGAAGTCCTCGACATTGTCGAACACCACCAGCCGGTCGCTGGCTTCAGCGGACTGCAAGTGGTCGAGGCACCGCTCGATCACCTGGTCCTGCGTGGGGTTGTCGCTCGTGTCGACGCCCAACCGTCGGGCGAGCTCCACCAGATCGCTCCTGACGGAGTCCGCCGATGAGGCGTTGATCCACGCCACCAGGCCCCACCCCGCAGCCCCGCACTCCTGCGCCAGGCTCGAGGCCAACTGCGACTTCCCACACCCCGCCATCCCCACAAGAACCACGCGCTCCTGCACCCCGCCGACCACCAAGCCGCGCAGCGTCTCCTGCTCCCCGCGCTCGACAAAGCCCGCCGCCACATCAGGACGAGCCCCGAACACCACCCGACCCGGCCGTCTGGGACCAGTCGAAACCGCACTGAGATCGTCACGAAGCCCGCTCACTTCGCTGCGAATTGTGCTGAGCTCACTGTGCGTGAAGCGGTCGTTCTCAAGCCCGACGCTCACGTCGTGGTGAATGGTTTTGAGTTCGCTGAGTATCGCATCCAACGCGCGTGGTTCGAACGCCGATGACCATGGCGCCAGTATCGTGTACTCGCGCGCTACTGCGCCCACCAGCTCGTCGAACCACTGCCTATCCGCCTCCCTGATTCCCCGGCCCCATTTCCTCGGAAGTCTGCGGAGGACCTGCTCGATCGCCTCGGGAGTGCGGGCCTTGGCCAAGGCCGCGTAGTCCTCGGGCTTGGCGCGCTTGATGATGTGCGTGATCTGGCGCTTCGCCCGCCTCAACGCGCGCCGATCCACCCGAATGCCCTCAGAACCCGAAAACGCCTTCCCCGCGATCTCAAGCAGCTCCTTTTCAATCCCGTTGCAGAACCTGCTCTTCTCATCGCCCGCAAGGCCCTTCAGACGCCGAAGCGCACGACCGCCATCAGGGAGCGCTTCCGCAGCACGGGCGAACACCCCGCGCGCCGCCCCCACGACAAGCGCATCGCCCAGAGCACTAGCGCAAAAGGCGAAAAGCGCGACAACATTAGGGTCCATACCCGCATCCTACACGTGACCCACCACACATGGAAGCGCATGGTGCGGAACGAAAACCAGGGGCGGCGGAAGCCCGAACAGCAGGTTGGAACCGGTCGAACAGTGGATCGGAACCCGCCTTGGCGCTTCGCTTCGAATGCGACGGCGCGCGCTCGGACCTGCCGGCGTACCCCGGCCCCCGCCTCGTGAACCACTCAAGAACCGGTGACCGGGCGGGAACCTGTTCCCGCTGCGAACGGGCTCATCGCCGTCCCGCCGCGCGGCAACCCGGGCTAGTCCTGTGATCCTCCGCCCCGCCACACCCCCGCCCGCGCTGCGGTAGTCGAGGGGGTGCTGCGAACGCGCTGCCCTCCGCGCAGCAGCCCGGCAACCCCGGCTACTCCTGCGCCTCGATGATCTCCTCGACCACGTCCTCGCCCGCGACGAGTTTGCCGGAGGCGCCCACGCCCAGCTGGCCCATGGCCAGGCGGCCCACCATCTGCTGGTTCGTGGTGGTGCGCTGGGAGCGCGCGCCGGACACGAAGCTGAAGAACCAGTGGACCAGGGTGCCCACCTGGGACTTGAAGCCGACGATGTACAGCAGGTGCAGGAAGCACCACGCCGCCCACGCCGTGAAGCCCGTGAGGTGCAGCCGCCCCATCTTCACGACGGCCTTGAAGCGTGCGATGGTCGCCATGGAGCCCTTGTCGAAGTAGCTGAACTCCGTGCGCTTGGGGGTGCGGCCGCGCAGGCGGGCCTTCACGGTGTCGGCGGCGAAGCGCGCCGACTGGATGGCGCCCTGGGCGACGCCGGGCACGCCCGGCACGCTCATCATGTCGCCGAGCACGAAGATCTCCGGGTGGCCGGGCAGCGTGAGGTCCTTGCCGACGACGACGCGCCCGGAGCGGTCCACCTCGGCGCCCGTGGCGTCGGCCAGCAGCTTCCCGAGCTCGCTGGCCTGCACGCCTGCCGCCCACACCTTGCACTGGGAGGCGATGGTCTCGGCCGTGCCGTCCTTTTGCTTGAGGGTGACGCCGTCGGCGTCGACGCCGGTGACGAAGGCGTTCATGCGCAGCTCGACGCCCAGTTTCTCCAGGGACTTGCGGGCCTTGGCGCCCAGTTTCTCACCGAAGGGCGGCAGCGGCGCCGACGCCCCGTCCACCAGGACGACCCGTGCTTTGGTCGGGTCGATGTTGCGGAACTCGCCTTTGAGGGTCTTGGAGGCGAGTTCGCGGATCTGTCCGGCCATCTCCACGCCCGTGGGGCCCGCTCCCACGACCACGAAGGTGAGGAGGCGCTCGACGACGGCGGGGTCGGTGGCCTGCTCGGCCTGCTCGAAGGCCCCGAAGATGCGGGCCCTCAGCTCCAGGGCGTCGTCGATGGTCTTCATGCCGGGCGCGAACACCGCGAAGTGGTCGTTGCCGAAGTAGGACTGCCCGGCGCCCGCGGCCACGATCAGCGTGTCGTAGGGCGTCTCGAAGCGGTCGTTGTGGTTGCGCCACTTGACGACGCGCGCCTCGACGTCGATGCCGTCGACCAGGGCCTGCATGACGGTCGCGTTCTTCTGGCGCTTGAGGATCTCCCGGGTCGTCGGCGCGATGTCCCCCTCGGAGAGGATGCCCGTGGCGACCTGGTACAGCAGCGGCTGGAACAGGTGGTGGGAGGTCCGCGCCAGGATCGTGATGTCGGCGTCGGCCCGCTTCAGGCGGCGCGCGGCGGTGAGTCCTGCGAAACCCGACCCGATGATGACGATCCTGTGGCGGGACATAGCTCATTCTCCTTCGTTAGGCCATCCTAAATTCTACTGAAACCATGCGTCCCTGAATTGTGAGCTCCCCCTCAGTGCGGGCCGGGGGGCTCCAGTGCCCCCGATGTATCGCAGCGCCTGCCGCCCCAGGTGGTAAGAGCCCCCAAGGAGACAGGGCTCCGCGATTCCCAGTGTTCCAAAATGCGTCTGAGTCTCGCGCCGATCCGGAGGCGCGGCGGGTGGGTGTTCCAAAATGCGTCTGAGTCTGGCCGGAATCCCCGAAATCTGCCCAAAACCGTCGAACTGAGACGCATTTTGGAACACTCCGCTCCGGTGCCACCAGAACGCGGCGAAGCCCAGACGCATTTTGGACCAGTTCGCCGTGCTGACGCGCGTTCCCGACCCGAACTGCGGCATCCGAGGTGGGACGCGCGGCGGCGCAGCCCCTCCGACCCCGCCTCACTCCCCGGACAGCAGGAGCTCCCGCGCCGCGGCGGGGCTCGGCTTGCCCGTCGCCGTCAACGGCAGGGCGTCCACGAGGCGCACGCGGCGCACCCGCTCCCACGGCGCCAGCGCGCCCCCGAGCGCGGCGGCCAACGAGGCGGGGGACAGGAAGGCGGCGTCCGCGCCGGGGGAGGGGACCAGGACGGCCCCCACGACCTCGCCCCACGTCTCGTTGGGCACGCCCACCACCAGGGCCTCGCGCACCTCCTCCAACTCCATGAGGGCGGCCTCCACGCGCGGGGGAGCCACCAGTTCGCCGCCCGTGTTGATCATGCGGTGCGCCCGCCCCACCAAGTGGACCCAGCCGTCGGCGTCCACGAAACCGAGATCCCCGGTGTTGAGCCACTCCTGGCCCGTCACCACGCCCGGGCCCCGCACTTCGATCGTGCCCAGCGCCCCCGGCCCCGCCGCCGCGCCGTCCGCGCCCACGATCCGCAGGTCCACGTAGGGGAAGGGCCTCCCGATGGATCCGGCGGGCGCGTGGGAGTCCGGGGCCGCCATCGCGCCCGCGCCCCCGGTCTCCGTCATCCCCCACACGTGGATGGGGGCGAGTCCGGCCCGGCGCATCCTCTCGGCCAGCGCGGGCGTCAGCGCGTCCCCGCCCACCAGCGGCCGCACCCAACTGGACAGGTCGGCGCCCACGGACTCGTTGGCCTCCAGGAGCGCCCGCGCCATCGTGGGCACCACGAACATCATGGCGATCCGGTGGCGCTGCACGCACTCCAGGGTGCGGACCGGGTCGAAGGACGGGCCGACGACCACCAGGGTCCCCCCGTGGCTGAAGGTGTCCAACGTGGTCCCGTTGAAGCCGCCGATGTGGCTCAGCGGCGCGCACACGCCCACCACGTGCGAGCCCGGCGAGTACTCGAAGCCGTCGCGGAAGCAGGCCGACGCCCACCACAGCGCCGCGTGCGACAAGCGCACAGGGCGGGGCAGACCGGTCGAACCGGAGGTGAAGACCACCGCCGCCTCCTCCTGCGCGCACGGCAGCGGTGGGCCAGCGGGCGCCGGGGCGAGGTGCGACCACTCCTCGATGTCGGACACCGCCACCACGGGCACGCCGGCGCCGTCCGCAAGGGCCGCGGCCCCCGCCTCGTCGACGACCACCAGGTCCACTGCCGCTGCCTCCAGCATCTCCCGCAGGCGCGGGGCGGGGGCGCGCGGCGACATGGGCACCGTGGCCGCGTGGATCCACGAGGCGGCCACGTGGATGAGGAAGTGCCACGGACTATTCTGGGCGATCACCGCG
>ERZ772921.273-NODE-273-length-32253-cov-6.819678_pt1 | contig 32253 bp, 26 predicted proteins | sample MGYA00512117_ERZ772921 | MGnify/ENA primary metagenome ERZ772921 (study PRJEB29015, sample SAMEA2737944) | human oral metagenome | biome: human oral; feature: human-associated habitat; material: dental | place: China | collected 2150 ...
GCAAGCACTTCGATACAGGTTCGTTCGTAGGGTATCAGTATCACACAAGCAAGCACCGGTAACAAGCAACCAAGCACCAGCAAGCAAGGCCTGTAATGCAGTAGGCAGCAGCAAGCACCAGCAAGCAAGGCCTGTAATGCAGCAAGCACTTCGATACAGGTTCGTTCATAGGGTATCAGTATCACACAAGCAAGCAGCTGCAAGGCACGAACCCGTAATGCAGCAAGCACAAGCAAGCACTTCGATACAGGTTCGTTCGTAGGGTATCAGTATCACACAAGCAAGCAGCTGCAAGGCACGAACCTGTAATGCAGTAGGCAGCAACCAAGCACCAGCAAGCAAGGCCTGTAATGCAGCAAGCACCAGCAAGCACTTCGATACAGGTGCGTTCGTAGGGTATCAGTATCACACAAGCAACCACCAGCAAGGCACGAACCTGTAATGCAGCAAGCACCAGCAAGCACTTCGATACAGGTTCGTTTGTAGGGTATCAGTATCACACAAGCAAAAAATGTAACCCACTGATAATCAACACAAACTCAAATTTACATTTGTACTGAAAATCAACAAGTTACATAAGTTCCTAAAAATCAATATAAACCCAAATTTGGGTTTATATTGAAAATCAGTGGGTTAGATTGGAAAATAAAAAAGCACTCCGAAGAGTGCTAAAAAAGAAAATCAAACTAAATAATTAAAAATTAACGCTTTGTAAGCTGTTTATCATTGTTTCGTCTATTAAGTGTGTATATATTTGCGTTGTATCTATTTTGCTATGCCCTAAAATCTTTTGTACAACATATATATTTACCCCCTTACTTAGCAAATATGTAGCGGTTGTGTGTCGTGCGCTGTGAAAAGTAATGTGCTTTTCAATGCCTGCAAGTTCGCAAATCCGTTTAATATATCTGTTTAATGTATCATTCCTTATAAACTTAAAAACTTGCATACTACCAAAAATATAATTACTTCCTATGATTTTTAAGGGTTTCCCATTAAAAAGTAAGTATATAGGTATCATTAATTTTTCATCAGTTTTTTGCTGCTTTTTTTCTATCCACTTTTGCCCGTTAATAGTTACTATATTAGACGGGCGAAGCGTTATAATATCAGAATAACGTAGCCCCGTATAAACAGAAAATAAAAACAAATCACGGGCATATATTAGTTTTTTGTCTGTTAGTGTTACATTTTCTATTTGTTCAATTTCAGAAGCTAATAAAAACGCCTTATCAGTTTTTTTTACTGTTATTTTGAATTTTCTAAAAGGATATTGATTTATATTCATAAGGTCGGAATTTATAGCCAAATTAACAAACTTACGAACAAGGCGCAAGTGTGTAGCCACACTATTAGCTTTTAAATTTTGTTCAAGCAAATACTTTTCAAAGGATTTTAAAAAATCAAAATCAATATCAGAAAAAGACAAATGCTTATTAAAGTTATTAAGGTGCTTAATAGTTAATAAAAGAGCTTTTTTTGTGCTTTGTTTTACTGTATCTTTTTCAATTTGCAAAGCACACCAAGAGTTAAAAGTATTATTTTTTGAGGAATTTAAAGCATTAGATAGCATTTCCAGATTAATAGCTTTATTATTGTTTATTCGTTCAATTTCATAATTTTCTAATGTACGAAGCATTTCAGATATAAGGGCATTTTGTTGTATAGCATTAGGCGTCCCTTTGATTGTTTTTGTTTTTTCGTGCCATTGTGTGGGTGCTACCTTAATTTTAGTATCAAAGTATTTGCGTTTGCCGTTTAAATAGCATTCAATTTGTATGGGTGCTTGTCCGTGTTTATTAAGTTGGTTTTTGCGGTTAAAGCGAAGAGTGTATTTTATCTTTTCCATTATATTTAAATTAAATTAGCGGGGCAAAGATAATAAAAAAAAACGGTATCAAACGGGTATCAAAAATTTTGATTAAGATAGTAAAAAGAACGTATTATGAACAACCTAAAAGAAAGGCAAAAGGTTTAATTTTGAAATATTTAGCATCAAAATTTGTCAAATACTTGATAATTGACAATTATTTTGTACTTTTGCCGCGAGAATGAATATTATCTAAATTTTTAGAATGATGAATACCATAACAAAAACTAACTTTAAATTTCCCAAACAAAAATCAGTATACAGAGGGAAAGTACGCGATGTGTATCAGCTGAAAGATGATACCCTCATAATGATTGCTACCGACCGTATTTCAGCTTTTGACGTTATCCTTCCTAAAGGGATACCCTACAAAGGACAAATACTCAACCAAATGGCTGTACGCTTCTTAGAGCAAACTGAAGATATAGTACCCAACTGGCTAACTGCCTCGCCCGACCCTAACGTATCTATTGGGCAAGTATGCGAACCGCTAAAAGTGGAAATGGTAATACGTGGCTACTTGGCCGGACACGCTGCTCGTCTGTACAAAAACGGCAAGCGTATGCTATCGGGGGTAGCACTACCTGAAGGATTGAGAGAGTTTGATATTTTCCCTCAGCATCCTATCATCACCCCTGCTACTAAGGCAGAACAAGGGCTACACGATGAAGATATATCGCGCGAGGAGATTATCAGGAGAGGTATCGTAAGTGAAGAAGACTATCGCCTGATGGAGAAATACACTTATGCTCTTTTTGCTCGTGGCAGCGAAATAGCCTCAAAACACGGACTTATATTAGTAGATACTAAATACGAATTTGGCAAGACACGCGATGGCGAAATAGTGCTTATAGACGAAATTCACACTCCGGATTCTTCTCGTTATTTCTACAAAGAAGGATATGACGAACGCCAAGAAAAAGGAGAACCCCAAATACAACTATCGAAAGAATTTGTACGCCAATGGCTTATCTCGCAAGGTTTCCAAGGTGAAAAAGGACAAAAAGTGCCTGAAATGAGTGATGCTTATGTACAATCGGTTTCAGACCGCTATATAGAGCTCTACGAGAATATAATGGGCGAGAAGTTTATACCAGGTGATACTTCTGATATAGAAGGGCGTATCTATGAAAATGTAGAGAAATATTTGAAGAGTTAGTTTTTTGAATCACGATATATACATATCATTGGGGAGCAATCTGGGGAACCGGAAAGCATACTTGCAGCAGGCTATTGAAGGAATTGCCATGCGAGTGGGTACTATCGTTGATATTGCCCCTATTTACGAAACACCTTCATGGGGTTTTGCAGGCGAGGCATTCCTAAATACTTGTTTGTTATGTAAGTCCTTTCTGTCGCCAGAGGAAGTGTTATCGCAATTACTACAGATAGAACACGAGTTAGGAAGAGAGCGCGTACCCAACCAAAAGGGGTATCAATCGCGCACTATTGACCTTGATATACTGTTTTATGACGATGAGGTCATCAATAGTGAACTACTGACAATACCACACCCGCTGCTACACAGACGCAAGTTCGTACTGCGCCCTTTAGCAGCCCTCGATGAACAGAAAGTACACCCTATACTACAGAAAACAATAGGTGAACTGCTACGCACTACCGATGACCCATCGCCTGTGCAACGCCTATCTGACCAACTGACATTTCCTGCTCAGAAATCACCTTTTCTGAACTATAAATACATAGCTATAGAAGGGAATATAGGCTCTGGGAAGACTACATTGGCAACTAAGATAGCTGAAGATTTTAATGCTAAGCTCATCTTAGAGCAGTTTTCTGACAATCCTTTCTTGCCTAAATTCTACGAAAATCCTAAACAATACGGTTTTACCTTAGAAATGTCGTTCTTAACAGAGCGCTACCAACAGATGCGAGAGCAGCTTGCCCAAATGGATTTGTTTAAGGAGTTTGTAGTATCAGATTACGATATATTTAAATCGCTTATTTTTTCTAAAGTTACTCTTAGCGAAGATGAGTTTGTACTATACCGAAAGCTCTTCTACCTACTCTACAACCAAATTATCAAGCCTGATTTGTACGTATTCTTATACCAGAATACTGACCGCCTGATTGAGAACATCAAAAAGCGCGGAAGAGCGTATGAACAGAATATATCGCCTGATTATCTGAAGAAAATACATTACGGATATTTAGATTTCATACAGAAGAATACCGCTATCAACTCACTCATTATTGATGTTACTGACCTCGATTTTGTAAAGCATTATAACCATTATGAACTTATCATAGAGAAGATAAGAGAGTGTAATTAATTTTATAAAAACATAAGAAAATGTCAGCCGTTAGAAAAGAATACAAACGCGTAACTACCAAATCGGTAGTAGAAATGAAAGCCAATGGCGAGAAGATATCAATGCTTACTGCCTACGATTATACTTTTGCTAAACTATTAGACAGTGCAGGTATTGATGTGCTATTAGTAGGCGACTCTGCCAGCAACGTAATGGCAGGACACGAAACTACCCTACCTATCACCTTAGACCAGATGATTTATCACGCTTCTTCTGTTATAAGAGGCGTTACGCGTGCTTTGGTAGTAGTAGATTTGCCTTTTGGTACTTATCAGTCTGACCCTAAGAAAGCATTGCGTTCAGCGACTCGCATAATGAAAGAAAGTGGGGCTCACGCTATCAAATTAGAAGGGGGTAAAGAGGAAGCAGAGAGCATCAGACGAATAGTAAATGCTGGCATACCCGTAATGGGACACTTAGGACTCACTCCGCAATCCATACACCAATTTGGTGGTTTTGGTCTGCGCGCAAAAGAAGAAGCTGAAGCTCAAAAACTAAAAGAAGATGCTAAACTATTAGAGCAGTTAGGTTGTTTTGCAATAGTATTAGAGAAAATACCTGCTGCTTTGGCTGAAGAGGTAGCTAAGAGCGTACGCATACCTATCATAGGTATTGGGGCTGGCAATGGTGTTGATGGACAAGTATTAGTAATGCACGATATGCTGGGAATGAGCAATGAGTTTCACCCTAAATTCTTGCGCAAATACGCTAACCTACAAGAAGTTATCAACGAAGCAGTAACCCACTATATAGCCGATGTTAAAAGCGTTGACTTTCCTAATGAAAACGAAAGTTATTAGAATGCAGAAAAATGTTTAGACATCAAGGGAAAAGTCGGACTGCCAAACATAATTTACAAATAGCCGTAGTGCTCTCATTCGTTGCAGGAATGGTGAACGTTACCGGCTTTTTGTTTATGGGTAAACTGACCACCAATGTTACTGGGCATTTTGCTTACTTCATCTACGATGTATCTGTAGCCGAGTTTTGGAAAGGGCTTATCTACTTCCTTTATATCTTTGCTTTCTTAGCTGGTTCTTTCTGCTCTGGACTACTGATAGAGTACGTTAATTATCACCGCAAACACAATAAATACCTCGCCCCTACCCTATTAGAATGCTTTTTATTGCTATTAGTATGGGGGTTAAATACTTTCGCAATAGGTGGTATACCTCAAAATATAACTGCTTGTATGCTACTCTTCGCTATGGGGTTGCAAAATGCCTTCGTTACCAAAATATCTAATTCGGTAGTGCGTACTACCCATCTAACAGGGCTTTTTACCGACCTTGGTATCGAACTATCGCAACTGCTTTACCTTCACAAAAATCACTATGAAACATATTTGATAGAACTACGCAACCGCATACGGCTGCGGTTGTTTATCATTACCTTTTTCTTCTTAGGAGGCTTCTGCGCAGGCTATTTCTACATAGCCCAACAATGGCAACTCTATACTTTACTACTCTCTGTTGCTATCTTATTATTAGGGCTCTTCTATGACGGAATGCGCTTCTTTTACTTTAGAAATAAACGACATTATGAAACTTATCACAAACGCCGAAAACGTAGACGTGCTATACGAAGACAATCACGTAATAGGCATAAACAAACGCGTGGGTGACATCGTACAGGGTGACAAAACCGGCGATGTCCCCTTAAGTGAACACCTAAAAGCCTATCTAAAAAAGAAATATAACAAACCTGGTGAAGCATACCTCGGCGTAGTACATCGGTTAGATCGTCCTACTACTGGGGTAGTTCTTTTTGCCAAAACCTCCAAAGCCCTCAGTAGGCTAAATGCTATGTTTGCCGATAAAGCACAGGTACAAAAAACCTATTGGACATTAGTAGATGCAATGCCCCCTGCTACTGAAGGCACTCTTACCCACTGGTTAGTCCGCAATGAAAAACAAAACAAATCAGTGGCGCATAATAAAGAAGTGCAGCACAGCAAAAAAGCTGTACTGCACTATAAATTATTGAAGTCTTTTGACCATTATCATCTATTAGAAATAGACCTTATAACAGGTAGGCATCACCAAATAAGAGCGCAATTAGCCGCTATAGGACTACACATAAAAGGCGACCTAAAATACGGCGCTAAACGCTCTAACCCCGATGGGGGTATCTGTTTGCACGCCTATAAGCTCACTTTTGAGCACCCCGTGAAGAAAGAAGTTATCACTATTGAAGCAGCCCCTAATTGGCAATTAGGCAAATAGCTGATTAGCGATACATCGCTTCTATCTCGCGACTGTAATTAGCATAAATCACCTTGCGGCGAAGCTTAAGCGTAGGAGTAATCTCATTGCGCTCTATAGAAAAAGCAGTAGGCAGCAGGGTGAATTTTTTTATCTGCTCATAATCAGGTAAATCGCTTTGGAACTTCTGCAACTGTTTGCCTATATACTCTATTACTTGACTGTGCTTAATGAGGTCTGCCGTATTTTTATACTTGATATTGAGGTCTTTGAATGCCTGTGAAAGCATCTCATAATTAGGCACTATCAAAGCTGATACAAACTTCTTACCATCGGCTATCACCGCTATTTGCTCAATAAGATTATACTTGCCCACTTTGCCTTCTATCAGCTGAGGAGCTATGTATTTTCCGTTAGAAGTCTTCATCAACTCTTTAATGCGCTCGGTGATGAAAAGATTGTTATTCTCGTCTATTTTACCTGCATCACCCGTACGCAAAAAGCCATCAGGAGTAAAAGCCTTAGCCGTTTCTTCAGGGTTCTTATAATACCCCTTCATCACCATACCGCCTTTTACTAATATCTCATTATCCTCGCCTATGCGTACTTGCACATTGGGCATTAGTGTACCTACAGACTGTAGATTGAAACGATTATCACCCCAGCAAGATACTGTAGCCGTAGTTTCGGTCATTCCGTAGCCCAATTTGACATTGATGCCTATCGATTGGAAAAAACGCCCTATACTCGGCTCAAGATTAGCACCTCCGCAAGGCATAAACTTAATACGTCCACCCAAAACCGCTTTGAGCTTGGAATACACCAATTTATCAAAGAAATTATACGCTTTTTTCAATAAAAATGATGGCTTGCGGTTTTGCTCTTTCAGAGTTAATACCCTGCGGCCTGTTTTGACCGCCAATTTGAAGAGCATTCGCTTTCCAAATGAAGCTGCATCGGCCTTATCGTGCACGGTAGCGAATATTTTCTCATAGAAACGCGGCACGGCACACATCAGCGTAGGACGTACCTCAGCAAGAGCTTCGCGCACCAAATTAGTGTCTCCTAAATAATAAACCACAATGGCTTTGTAGAGACAGAAGAACGTCCAAGCGCGCTCATACACGTGCGTTAGTGGCAAGAACGACAGCGAAGAATCGGTGTCATCTACCTCAAGCCTTTGCGTGTGGCCGACCATCTGATAAGCCAGATTTTCGTAAGTAAGCATTACCCCCTTAGGCTCGCCCGTAGTACCCGAAGTGTAGATAACCGTAAAAAGGTCAGATAAATCTCTGCTATCAATGCGCTGTTGTAACTCCTCATCTAACGCATTATTATTGCCTAAAGCCAAAAAGTCCGTCCAGTGGATAGAGTATTTTTGTTCTTTTAGCTGTATATGGTTATCAAAAAGGATTATTTTCTGTAGAGAAGGGCATTGGTCGGCTACTTCTAAAGCCTTGTGATATTGTTTTTCATCTCCTACAAAGAGGAATTTTATCTCAGCGTGATTCATCACGTAGAGGGCTTGTTCAGCAGTGTTAGAAGTGTAGATAGGTACGGTTACGGCGCGTATTTGCAAACACGCAAGGTCGGTAAGTGTCCATTGGGGGGTATTCTGAGAGAGGATACCCACCGTTTGCTGTGGGGCAACCCCTTGCTGTAGCAATGCCTTAGAAAGCTGAGTAGTGATGGTGCCCAATTTTTCCCAAGAAATCGGTTGCCAATGAGCGTCAATTTTCCTCATAAGAGCCTCTTTCTTAGGGTACTTGTGAATGTTCTCTCGAAATAGAGAAACATAATGGTAGGCTGTTAAATCCATTTGTTAGTGAATTAATAATGGGGCAAAGGTATAAATTATTTATCAATTAGCAAATTATTTAGTTTAAGGAGGGGCTGGAGTTCGCTTATCCTTCGCTTATCCTTCGCTTATCCTTCGCTCATCCTTCGTTCATTCTTCGCTCATCCTAAAGGGTACGTATATCAAAAGTAAAAGGAAGGTAGGTATAAAAGATTTTTCTTCTTCTTTTATTTGTTTTCTAAAAATTATTCATTACTTTTGTACTCTGAAATCGAAAGCGAACATTCCGCTTCAATCAAGAAACCTATGCGCATAGATAAAGATTTAGATACCTTAATCGACAAAGTAGACAACGTAGTAGATAGACAATACGACTTTATCAAAGAAGTAAAAGGCATCAAAGAAACTATATGGAAAATGAAAGCTGAAATGGCTGCAATGCCTACCGCTTCAGAAACCGTAGTTGAACCTATTGTTGAAAAGGCTACTGTTGAACCTGTAGTTGAAGAAGTTACTGCTGTTGAACCTATTGTTGAAGAAGTTACTACTGAACCTATAGTTGAGGAGACCACAACTGAACCTATAGCTGATGCTACTGCTGAAGCTATTGTTGAAGAAGTTGCTGAGCCTATTACTGAGGAAGTAGCATCTGTAGCCGAGCCTATAGCTGAAGAGGCTCAGGCGCCTGCTGCTCCTGTTGCTGAAGCTGCTCCTACCGCTTCTTTTTATGATAAAAAGGAAAAAGAGCCAGCGTTTGAAAAATCATTCGATGACCTATTAGGAAAGAATAAAAACCGAGATTGGGAACGCTTTATCGGAGAGAATTTATTTAGCAAAATCGGGATTGGTATTATCCTGATTGGGGTATTTATAGGGGTGAAATATTCTATTGACCACAATCTTATCAGCCCTGCTATGCGTTTAGTTTTGGGTTACCTCACAGGGGTATCGCTGTTTGTAGCGGGAGCCGTGCTCAAGAAGAAATACGAGAGTTTTAGTGCCGTGCTGGTGAGCGGTGCTATGGCTATTTTCTATTTCGTTACCTTTATAGCCTATTCAGTCTTCAACTTTTTCCCGCAGTCGCTCACCTTTATACTGATGTTCCTCTTTACCGCCTTTACGGTATTGGCATCGCTTAGCTATAATCAGGTGGTGATAGCCCTTATTGGCTTGGTGGGCAGCTATGCTGTGCCTTTCTTGCTGAGCAATAACTCTGGGCGGGTAGATATCCTCTTTGCCTACACGGCTATCATCAATATAGGGGTGCTGGTGCTATCGTTCTACAAGCGGTGGAATTCCTTGCTCATCTCTGCGTTCTTATTCACGTGGGTATTACTGCTTTCGACTTGGGAACTAGCTGATAACGAAGTGTATTTCAGTGCCTTCCTAACCTTTAATTTTGTTACTTTTACTACTTTCTACCTCTCGTTTATAGCACAGAAGCTACACCAAGAGCCCGAACTTAGCACCGTAGATGTAGCGCTATTCCTTATCAACAGCTTAGCCTTCTATGGCTTAGGGGCTTGGCTCATCAACAACCATTACCACGACAATACGTGGGTAGCTCTTTTCACCTTGTGCAATGCGTTGTTGCACTTTGGGGTAGCGGCTTATTTCCATCTGAAAAAAGTACCTTCTACGCAACTGAAATATTTGGTGTTAGTATCAGCGCTTTCGTTCGCCACCTTAGTAATCCCTATACAATTTAAAGGTTCGTGGATTACGCTGTTCTGGAGTGCTGAAGCGGCTCTATTATTCTGGTTAGGGCGCACCAAAGCCTTGGCAGTATACGAGCGCATCAGCTACGGGGTACTGGTGTTGGCTACCGGAAGCCTATTAATAGACTGGTATAAAGGCTCTTACAACATCTACCTACTCTCTACTGCCGACTACGTTACTCCTTTTGCCAATTCACTATTTGTAAACGCCCTATTGTATGCTGTTGCCACCTCTTTTATGGCTTATATACATAGGAAAGTGAAAGGCGGAGGGGAGTATGCCGATTCGATTACTTTATTTTTGAATATATTCTCAGTAGGTTCGCTGTTTTATACCTTCTTCCGCGAAATCATCGTGTTATGCGATATGCGCATTTTGCAATACCCTAATGCGTTAGACAATGCTATGCTAATGGAAGATTTATCGCTGTTCAAAAATATCTGGCTACTTATCTACTGCTTGCTATTTGCATCGGGCTACAGTATGCTGAACCTCAAATACAACAAACAAAAAACGCTGGCTGAAGTACAAATGGGCATCAATTTTATTCTGGGGTCCTTATTTATGACCATAGGCTTGTACTACTTTAGCGAGTTGCGCGAACGCTATATAAGCGAGGCGGCTAAGGGCTATCAGCTTTCGTTGTGGTTCTTAAACATCAGATATTTGGGTATAATAGCATTTGCTAGTTTGTGTTATACTATCTGGCAATTGCAAAAGTTCCTCAACTTATCAGCAAAATCTAAGCTAAAATTAGAGTTATTGCTACACTTAGTAGCCTTGTGGGTAAGCAGCAGCGAGCTATTGCATTGGACGGAATTATATGAATCGAGCTCTAACTACAAATTAGGACTTACCATACTATGGGGAGCCTATGCGGTACTATTGTTAGTATTAGGGCTTTTCAAAAAGAAGAAATACCTACGTGTTTCGGGCATTGTACTTATCAGTTTTAGTGTGTTGAAATTATTTTTCTACGACATTACCCACTTAGATACACTACGCAAAACGATAGTATTCGTATCGTTGGGGGTATTGATGCTAATAGCTTCTTTCTTGTACAACAAGTACACCAAAGAAATTGAAGAAGATAAAGAAGAAAAAACAGAGGAAAAACCAGAAGAAGAGCCTTCTGTAGAAGAGAAATCAAACAACTGATAATCAACTTTATAAAAGAAGAAAAAAGTCAGTATTAAAACTTTTATGAAAAGTTTATGATAAAAAAGTATGGCTTTATTAATAAAAAGATTTATCTTTGTGCGATAATAACCAAAATAAAATTTTGCAATGATTAGAGATTATAGAGACATTGAGCTCACCGTAGAACGCCCTACCCCTATTGATAAAGAAGTGGTATGGGATAAATCAAAAGTAATTATCAGTGAAACCGATGTTTATGGGCGTATTACTAACGTAAATGACGTATTTTGCACCGTTTGTGGTTATACAGCTGCTGAAATGATTGGGCAGCCCCACAGCATTATCCGTCACCCTGATATGCCTAAAATCACTTTTAAACTCCTTTGGGATAACCTTAAATTAGGGAATAACTTTGCTGGGGTAGTGAAAAACTTGGCTAAATCAGGAGAGTATTATTGGGTAATCACCGACTTTGAAATGCGTCGCGACGGTGCAGGCAACATCACTCACTACATCGCTCGCCGTAAGTCAGTGCCTAAAGGGGTAATTGATAATTACGTAGCTCCTCTTTACCAAACCCTCGTAAAACTTGAAAAAGTAGGAGGTATGGACTTAAGTGCTCGTTTCTTCAAAAACTATTTGGATAAACAAGGTAAAGACTACATCGACTTTATCATTGATGTGATGAACGAAAACCGCGAAGATGTGGCCTTCCAAGATATACCTATGGCTCCAATGGATTCTAACAAAGTAATATCAGATGACATCGTAACGGTAAGCGATGCTATGAACGAAAAACGCAAGAGTTTCTTTGGCAGATTGTTTTCATAATCAGGCGATGGAACTATAAATAATAATCATTAAAAAAAATAAACAGTATGTCAGATTTTACAAATCCTATCCCTACTATTGAAAGACCTACCCCTATTGACCGCGAAGTACAATGGGACAAGACTAAAACCCTTATTAGCGAAACAGACGTAAAAGGTACTATTACCAACGTAAACGACGTATTCTGCGCTGTAGCTCACTACTCTGCAAGCGAACTTATCGGGCAGCCTCATAACCTTATACGCCACCCCGATATGCCTAAGCTTATCTTCAAACTCCTTTGGGATAACTTAAAAGTAGGCAATAACTTCGTAGGTGTGATTAAAAACTTAGCTAAAACAGGCGAATACTACTGGGTAGTAACCGATTTTGAAATGCGCCGCGATGCTATGGGCAACATTACTCACTACATCGGCAGACGTAAATCTGTACCTGAAGCTGCTATCAATAACTATTTGGCTCCTTTTTACGAATCTCTTTTAAAAATGGAGAAAATAGGGGGCGTTGAACTTAGTAGCCGCTTCTTCAAAAACTATTTGGCTAAACAAGGTAAAGACTATATCGACTTTGTGATTAGCATTATGTCTGAGAACCAAAGTGCTTTCACAGCAGAGAGTGTTAGCGCTATTGATAGCAACAATGTAAGCGTTTCTGACAATATCTACCAAGTAGATCACTCAATGAACGAGAAACGCAAAAACTTCTTTGAGCGTCTATTCTCATAAAATTTATATTCCTATTTTATAGTTTAAAATCCCTGTATATCTGAATATGCAGGGATTTTTACTCAATAATACTTTGCCTATTTATATGTTTCTTTTCATCGATTTCACTTTTCACCCTATCATAGAGCTTGTGTTGCCCAACGCTTATATTGCCGAACAGCGCAATGGCTACTGCGTATTTTATAAAAAAGCTTCTGATGAAGTATTGCGCAGTTTGCCCGATTGGAAGCTCTCCTCGGCTGAAAAGGAAGCGCTTTCAATTATCAACAGCCTACAACCTAACGAACTATACCAAAAATACCTAAAAAAAGGTGATACTTTCTCTAAAATATACCAAAACGCACAAACTAAGAAGCATATTCAGGAGCAAATAGAGGATAAAACAGATAAACTACTAACGCTTATCTGTAAGAATGATCTTTTTATCACTACCAATTACACGCATAAAGACGAATTAGTAAAAAAACAAGTCCTCACTACCACTCAGGTACTCGAACCTATATTAGAACTAAAAAAAACGGAAGAGGGCATACACTACCGATTGCTGTTAGACGATGGCAAACAAACCTTATTGCCCTGCCAGAGCCATATAGAGTTTCTGAACAACCATCACGCTTGGGTTATCTTAAACAAGAAAGTGGTGAGAATAGCCCATATCAAAACATCGCACCTAACCCCTTTCTTAAACAAAGAAACAACTATTATACCTGAGAGAAGTTTCCCTGAGTATTTTGAGAAATTCCTTAAGAAAATACTTCGTAATGCAAAAGTATTGCCTATAGGCTTTGACATTATCGAGAGAAACGAACTGACTGATACCGCTATAGAAATCTTTTTCGACTTTTTTGCTAATCATTATAAAATACACCTACTATTCCACTACAATGACTATGCTTTCAGCAGTCATCAGCACAAAACTATACAGTCTGACTTGCAAATAGATGATAATAAACGTATTTTTATCTATAATTACCGAAGAAATACTACTGAAGAAGCTAAAAAATACGCTATTTTAGAGCAAATGGGCTTTACTAACGAAAGCGGTACTTTCTTTTTGGAGAGTACAGACCCTTTTGCTTCGTATTTTCATCTGTTGTACCACCGCGAAGCCCTAACTGCGGCAGGTTTTAGCTTTCACCCTTTCGTAATAGACGGCGGCAAAGAGGTAACTATAGTCCCGCCAGAACTGATTTTCAACCATACACATACCGAAAATGACTGGTTTGACCTATCCATAAAAGTAAAACAAGGCGATTCTTTATTCGATTTTAAAGATTTAATCAAAAATATCAAAGAAAATAACCCTATATACCCACTCCCTAACGGTAAAATATTCATTATACCCCAAGAATGGTTCAGGAAATTTCAATCTATCGCCAAATATGCTAAGGTACAAAAAGAAAAACTGCAGCTTGCTAAGAGTAATTACGCTTTATTAGAGGCTATACCCGAAATAAAACCACAGTCGTTAGTAGAAAAAGTGAGTTACACCCCCTCTGATAAGCTAAAAGCTACGCTACGCCCCTACCAAATAGAGGGAGTAGAATGGCTACTACAGCACTATCACAACGGGGTAGGCGCTTGCTTGGCTGATGATATGGGGCTCGGAAAAACCCTGCAGACGATAGCCCTGTTAGTAAATATACACGATAGCCTGCCTGAAAAATCTATTGACAGCAGCGACCTGTTTTCGGGGGTAGAGGTACAAAAAGAAGCCCTAAAGGTACTCGTTATTTTGCCTTCATCGCTTATTTTCAACTGGTATGACGAAGCCAAACGATTTGCCCCTCACCTAAAGTGCACCCAATATGTTGGCACGGGCATAGAGCGCAAGCGAAAAGTGAGGCGGCTGACTAATTACGACCTCGTTTTTACTAGCTACCCCATCGTAGAGCGCGACATCAAAGAGCTACAACAACTCGATTTTCGCTATATTATCCTCGATGAAAGTCAGCGTATAAAGAACAAAAACTCTAAAACTTTCAAGGCTATCAATAGTCTGAAAGCCCCTCATCGCATAGCACTGAGTGGTACCCCTATAGAAAATTCCCTCAGCGATTTATGGTCGCAGATGCAGTTTATCAACCCCAATATACTGAAGAGCTACCCTTCTTTTCACAAAAACTACGAGATAGAAATCAGTAAGAAGAAAAACCTTCAGGCGTTAGAAGAGCTCAAAACTATCATCAGTCCTTTCTTGCTCAGGCGTACCAAAGAGCAGGTACTTGATGACTTGCCCGAAATGGAAGCCCAAATAATCTATTGCCCTCTTACTGAAGAACAGGCTAAGTGGTACGAGAGCGAAAAATCAAAAGTGCGCAACCAATTGCTACAGATTTCCGCTCCTATCACAGAGTTTAACGCACTGAATATGCTTACCAAACTCCGACAAATCAGCAATCACCCTATGCTAGCGGATAAAGACAGCCTTATTCCTTCAGGGAAATACGAAGAAGTCGTGAATTGTATGCAAGAGTTGGTACAAGCATCGCACAAAGCTCTTATTTTTAGCAGTTTTGTGTCTCACTTAAGCATTTATGAGCAATGGTGTAAAGAAAACGGAGTGAAATACGCCAAACTTACCGGTAGTACCCCTACTGCCGAGCGCAAAAATGAAGTTGAGGCTTTTCAGCAAAACCCAGAGGTTACCTTCTTTTTTATATCGCTTAAGGCAGGCGAGGTAGGGCTCAATCTTACTCAGGCATCATACGTGCTGCTGTTAGACCCTTGGTGGAATCCGTTTTCTGAAAAGCAGGCCATTGCAAGGGCACACCGCTTAGGACAGAAAAACAAAGTAAACGTAGTGCGCTTTGTTAGCAAAGATACTGTTGAAGAAAAAATCATTCGGCTGCAAAAAGCTAAAACTGACCTTGCTGACGATATCATAGGCGAACAGAATTTTATCAAAGAAGTTATTTCGAATATGAATACTCTTTTGGAATAAATTTTGCAACTTGTTACTTGCTAATTATTATTTATTTATTATCTTTGCAGATTATGAAGCTAAAGTTATTTCGATTACCTAAAAACAAACGTTTTAATTATACCCCTCGCTATTATGAGGGGAAAGAAGAAGGGAACGCTTTCGAGATGGGGTCTCGCATTCGCAAAGACCGCGAAACCGTTTCTAACCATTTTACTGAGCAATGGCGCAGTATCCGCAGCGAAAGTAGGAATAAGAAAAACGCACAATTCAATAAAACTTTCTGGATTGTACTAGTTATCTTAGTGTTATTATCACTCTATTTCCTTGATTTCGACCTTTCTATATTCCTGCGGAAATAAAATAAAAAAATTGTTAAACCAAATAAACGCTCATTATGAAGATAAATAAGTTATTTATATTGCCCGCACTACTCGTAGCAATGAGCGTCTGTGGGCAACCCGCTTTTGATAGATTAGAAGCTAATAATGACATCACTACATTAGTGGTCTCGCAAAAGATGTTTCAAATGCTTTCTAAAATCGATAGTAAGGATGCTGATGCTAAAGAGTTTATGGATATAGCTAATAAACTCGAGAGTATGAAGGTATTCTCTACCGAGAATGCTAAAGCTGCTTCGGTGATGAAAACTGAAGTGCAACAATATGTTAAAAGTGCAGCTCTCTCTGAACTGATGCGCGTAAAAGACAAAAACCAAAACGTGAAGTTCTATACCAAAGGCGGTAAAGATGCTAACAAAGTATCTGAACTGCTAATGGTGGTAGAACCCTCTGCAAGCACTGCGCAAATGGTCGTCCTCTCGCTTACCGGCGACATCGACCTTAGCAAATTAGGTGTTTTAACTAAGAATATGAACCTTCCACAAGAAATAAAAGATATAAAGTAGTACAGAAATGGCAAGATACGAATTGAAATTACCCTCTATGGGTGAAAGTGTGGCTGAAGCTGTGGTTACCAACTGGCTCAAAAAGGTAGGCGACCCCATTGAAGCCGAAGAAGCTATTGTAGAAGTCGCTACTGACAAAGTAGACTCAGAAGTGCCTAGCGAAGTAAGTGGCATAGTTTCTGAAATCCTCTTCAAAGTAGATGAGGTAGTAAAAATAGGTCAGGTGATGGCTATCATCGAAACCCAAGAGTCAGCAGACGCCTCGGTTCCTCCTCAACAAACTGCTGAAATACTGATGCAAAACATAAGCGATATAAAAGAGACTACCCTTAGCCCTCAAATAGACTTTAGTGGCGCTGAGCGTTTCTACTCTCCTTTGGTGAAGAATATCGCTAAACAAGAAGGCATTAGCCTTGACGAATTGGCACATATAGAAGGCACCGGACTAAACAACAGGGTAACTAAAGATGATATCCTAGCTTATATAGCCCACAGAACCCAGCCTAAGGCTACTACTGTAGCTCCTACTCCAGCATCCCCTGCAACAGCTACCTCTATTGATCAGAGAAGCTATACTAAGCACGGCGAGGAACGCATAGAGATGAGCCGTATGGGCAAGATTATAGCTGAGCATATGACCCTCAGCAAGCAAACATCTGCACACGTACAAAGCTTTACTGAAGTAGATGTAACCCGTATATGGCAATGGCGCAATAAGGTGAAGAAAGCATTCGAGGCTAATGAAGGCGAGAAATTTACCTTTACTCCTATCTTTATAGAAGCTGTAGCTAAAGCTCTTATCGACTTCCCGATGATGAATATATCAGTAGAAGGTACCACTATCATTAAGAAGAAAAACATCAATATAGGAATGGCTACTGCTCTACCTGACGGCAACTTAATAGTACCTGTTATCAAAAATGCTGATGAGCTTAACCTAAGAGGTATGGCTAAGGTAGTAAACGACCTTGCTAAACGCGCTCGCGCTAACCAGCTAAAACCCGATGAGGTAAAAGATGGTACTTATACGGTTACTAATATAGGTTCTTTTGGCAACGTTTTTGGTATACCTATTATCAATCAGCCGCAAGTTGGTATCTTGGCAATAGGGGCTATACAGAAAGTACCTGCTGTTATAGAAACACCTGAAGGTGATGTAATTGGTATCCGCTATAAAATGATGCTCTCGCACAGCTATGACCACCGTGTGGTAAATGGTGCTTTAGGCGGTATGTTCGTACAACGCGTAGCTCAATATCTAGAAAAATGGGATATGAACCGCAGCCTTTAAAATAAAGAGAAAACAAAAAAGGCTGTCCGAAAAGGATAGCCTTTTTTGTTTTCTCTTATCAAAAAGATACAATTGTTAATCTACATTATCGTGTAGGTACGAATTGTTTTTTCGTATCTGAAACTCTCCTGAAGAGTCCTTTCCTACTGTAGTACGCGATTGAGTGTTAGCTGACGAACTAAATTTGTAGTTATAATCTTGCAAACGATTAGAACGTTTGTTCATTACATCTGAAATTCGCGCATCCATAGGGGTTAGCTTTATTTCAGTTTCTTCATCTTCAAACATTCTCATTTGTACAGGAGTATTATTAGGCTTTGCAGGTGCTACCATCTTCTCTTCTGTATTATATAGTACAAACTCATTCTTATTCACCATTTTATCTTCTACAAACGAGGTCGGTTTGGCATCGCGAAAGGTGCGCTCTAACTCAGTATATTCCTCTAAAGTATAACGTATTTCACCTGCTTCATTCACTATAGGAGCTGAAGTATAACGGTTTTTAGGCTGCGATGGTTGTGGTTCATAATCTTCCTCACGCAATTGGTGTACAATAGGTGCAGCTACTTCAGCAGCAGCATAGACTTTTTGCTGGCGAGGCACTTCTTGCACGACCTCTTCTTTCTTAGGTTTTTCCCACTTAGGAGCTGTTTTATCTACTATTATAAAACTATCTTCTGTAGTTACCAATTCGCAGTCTGTCCAGATATTGAGTAGGTCAGTAAGTGCGGGTTCTTTTTTTACCTCAGGTACTGATGGCACAGGGTAAACCTCTGTAGCATTAATAGCAGTATTGACTACCACCCCTTTAGGCTCTGTTAAATCGCGAGTAACAGTTTGATTGTCATCAAGGACGTGTATTACACGGCGTGGCTCAGCATTTACGATTTCTTTTTGCTGCTCTACATCAAAACCTGTAGCTACTACTACTACCGAAATAGCCTCGCCTAACGACTCGTCTTCACCAATACCATAGATAAGGTCAGCCATATTATCGCCTGCTTGCTCCTGAATGTAGTTGTTAATTTCTGTCACTTCGCGCTGAGTAGCCTCTTTAGAGCCATAAGTAATCAATACCAAGACATTTTTAGCCCCTACTATTTTGTTATCGTTTAGCAGTGGAGAGTTTAATGCCCCTGTTACAGCATCGCTTGCTCTGTTTTCGCCCTCACCTATTGCTGAACCCATAATAGCAGTACCTCCGTTTTCGAGTACTGTACGTGCATCGCGCAAGTCGATGTTTACCATATAGTGCTTACTGATTACCTCAGCCATTCCTTTGGCAGCTTTTAGCAATATCTCATTGGCTTTGCCAAAACTTTCGCTGATAGTCAGTTCGCCATACATTTCGTTTATCTTATTGTTATTGATAACGATAAGCGAATCTACAGAATCGCGGAGTTTCTTAATACCGGCTTGTGCCTGACGACTGCGTTTTAAGCCTTCGAAGTTGAACGGAGTGGTAACGATAGCTACCGTTAATATGCCCATCTCTTTAGCCTTTTTAGCTATGATAGGCACAGCCCCTGTACCGGTACCGCCCCCCATACCCGCTGTGATAAATATCATTTGGGTATTCCCTTCAAGGGCTTTCTGGATGTTGTTTTCACTCTCTATAGCTGCTTTCTCTCCTATTTCAGGATTATTCCCTGCTCCTAACCCCTCGGTAAGTGTTACTCCTAACTGTATTTTGTTAGGAATGTTGCTGCTCTCAAGTGCTTGTGCATCAGTGTTGCAAATTAGGTAATCTACCCCATTGATGCCATTATCGTACATAAAATTGACGGCGTTACCCCCTCCTCCGCCTACTCCAATAACTTTTATATAGTTACTGTTATTCTTTGGAAAATTAAATTGGACATCTTGTGTTTGTTCCATATCTAAATCATAATTATTTGTTCTATATTTCTTCTTCAGTCTCGCCCATGAAATCTTTTATTCTCTTGTTTATTCTATTGCTGACTTTTGCCCAAAAACCTTTGCTACTCTTAGGTTCTTCATCTTCCTCATCATCTTCCTCATCATCTTCTTCTATTTTTCGGCTGACCGCAGCAGCTGAGTCGTCTATAATAGTAGTTATTACTTTTTCTGTTTTATTAATTGGCTGTCCTGCAGGGATTTCTGCTCGGTCATCAGCCTCTGTTACTTCTTGTGCTTTAAGCTCTTCTAAACGTTTTTTGAACTGCTCTTCAGCCTGATTTTCTATAGCATTCATCACCAATCCTATAGCGGTAGCATATATGGGTGAAGTAAGCTTAGGATCTGAATTATCAGCTAAATGCTCATCGGGGTAACCTATACGAGTGTCCATACCGGTAATGTACTCTACCAACTGCACTATGTGCTTTAGTTGGCTGCCCCCTCCTGTAAGTACAATACCTGCAAAAAGTTTCTTCTTAGCTTCTTGGTAGCCGTAGTTTTCTATCACCTTAAGCACCAAATTGATAATCTCGCTCACACGAGAATGGATAATCTTAGAAAGGTTCTTAAGGGTTATTTCTTTAGGTTCTTTTCCTTTTATCCCAGGTATAGAAACGATTTCATTATCGCGGTTTTCACCAGGCCAAGCTGACCCGTATTGCACTTTTAGCATCTCGGCTTGACGTGCCAATATACCACAACCATTTTTAATATCGTCTGTGATGATGTTTCCACCTAAAGGTACTACAGCTGTATGTCTGATGATGCCATCTTTGAAGATAGCCACATCGGTAGTACCGCCCCCTATATCGACTAATACTACCCCTGCATCTTTCTCTTCTTCGCTTAACACTGCTTCAGCCGAAGCGATCGGTTCGAGCGTTAGCCCTACAGGTTTTAGATTAGCGGTCTGTATGCAGCGGGTGATACCCTTAATAGCATTTACCTGACCGATTACCAAATGAAAAGTAGCGTCTAAACGCTTACCCATCATACCTATAGGCTCTTTTATTTCGCCTACATTATCTACTTTATAATCTTGTGGAAGGGCGTGAATGATTTTTTCACCAGGAGCCAAAGAAATAGAGAACACTTGCTCTTTCAAGCGTTCTAAGTCTTCAAAATCTATCAGTTTTTCAGGGTCGGTTCTGGTAATATAGTCGCTGTGCGAACGGCTTTTTATGTTTTGCCCCGCAATACCTGCTACTACATTTTCTATGTCGAGACCGGTTTTCTCTTTAGCATCTTGAATAGCATTCATAATCGACTGGGTAGCCTGCGCTATGTTATTTACTACTCCCTTATTGATGCCTTCACTCTTAGCCTGACCGTATCCTAAAATTTTTATCTTCCCGTATTCGTTTTTCGTCCCTACCATAGTTACAATCTTGGTAGTACCGATATCTAACCCTACGAAGTATTCCTTATATTTCATTTTTTTACACGTTTCTCTACTTCTTACAGATGTAGTCTCTCTTTTTTATTTATTTTATAACAATATTCTTAAAGAATTAGGTAGTTTTATGTATAGTGTGTATTTCAGTGTTGTATTGGACGTAGCAAAGATAATAAAAAAATAAAATCTTTCAGTATTTTTTTTATCAAGAAGTTATCAACAATTTTATAAACTATTGATTGTCACACTAAAGCAAAAAAAATATTTTTTTATTTTTTTGTGTACCCCTCTTTTTAGCTCCCTTTTTTCGAGAGTCGTATTCGTGCTTTTTCCAAATCATCGGGAGTATCAATCCCTATGGTGGGTATATTTGTTAACGCTAAGCGTATTTTATATCCATTTTCTAAGTAACGCAATTGCTCCAACTTTTCTGTTTCTTCTAAAACAGAAGGGGGCAATTCGGTGAAACGTTGTAGGGCTGCTTTCCGGTAGGCATAGATACCGATGTGCTTGTAATAAGGAGCTCCTACATCGGCACGTTGATAAGGAATTACTGACCTCGAAAAGTAAAGTGCTTCATTCTGGCGATTTACCACTACCTTTACATTATTAGGATTGGCTATCTCTTCAGGGTCGGTGATTACCTCCATTAGGCTCGCTACATCTACAGTCTTATCAACATCTTTAGCGAAAATATCGATTACCTTTTCCAAATTTTCTTTATTGGTGAAAGGTTCATCGCCTTGCACATTGACGATAATATCGACTGGCAGGTCTTGTGAAGCCTCTGCTAAACGGTCGCTACCGCTGTTGTGTTCTTTTTTACTTCTGATAACCTTACCTCCTACTTCGCTGATAGCTTTTTCGATACGGTCATCGTCAGTTACTACATACACCTCTTCAAACAGTTGCGTATCCTTAACGCGCTGGTAAGTATGCACAATTACAGGCTTACCACAGAGGTCTTGCATCAGTTTGGCTGGAAAACGCGTCGCGCCATAACGCGCTGGTATCATTGCTATTACTTTCATATTTTCAATTTAACAATTAACCAATAACAAGGGACTATTAAAAAAACAACGTTTTTTTTGAATAGTCCCTTTATATTAATCCTTCATTATTCTCCCACTTGGGGTTTCATCTTAAAATCTTCCATAAACTTAGTGGTGTAATTGCCCGCCAAATAGTCGGGGTTGTCCATCAACTGCAAATGGAATGGTATCGTGGTCTTAACGCCCTCTACCACAAACTCATCTAACGCACGGCGCATCTTGGCTATCGCCTCTTCGCGCGTTTGCGCTGTGGTGATGAGCTTCGCTATCATAGAGTCGTAGTTAGGCGGAATGACATAACCGCTATACACGTGGGTATCGAGACGCACTCCGTGTCCACCCGGTGCGTGTAGGGTAGTGATTTTGCCTGGTGAGGGTCTGAAGTCATTATAAGGGTCTTCAGCATTGATACGACACTCTATAGCGTGTAGTTTAGGGGTGTAGTTCTTGCCAGAAATAGGCACTCCCGCCGCTACTAATATTTGTTCTCTAATAAGGTCGTAATCAATTACTTGCTCAGTAATAGGGTGTTCTACTTGTATACGGGTATTCATCTCCATAAAGTAGAAATTGCGGTCTTTGTCTACCAAAAACTCTACCGTACCAGCTCCCTCGTACTTGATGTACTCGGCTGCTTTTACGGCTGCCTCGCCCATACGCTTACGAAGGTCTTCAGTCATAAAAGGCGAAGGTGTTTCTTCGGTTAGCTTCTGGTGGCGGCGCTGGATAGAGCAGTCGCGCTCTGATAGGTGGCAAGCCTTACCATATTGGTCGCCTACTATCTGAATTTCGATGTGGCGAGGGTCTACGATAAGTTTTTCCATATACATAGCATCGTTGCCAAAGGCAGCTCCGGCTTCTTGCATTGCGCTATCGAGGGCTTTTTCGAGGTCTTCCTCTTTCCACACATCGCGCATACCACGCCCCCCGCCTCCGGCAGTAGCCTTCAGCATTACAGGGTAGCCTATCTCGGCAGCTATTTTCTTAGCGTGCTCGAGCGATTGTACTAATCCGTCAGAACCAGGCACTGTAGGTACGCCCGCCTCTTTCATAGTAGCTTTGGCTGAAGCCTTGTCGCCCATACGCTCTATCATTTCAGGTGATGCCCCAATAAATTTGATACCGTGTTCGGCACAGATTTTTGAAAACTTGGCATTTTCTGAAAGAAACCCATATCCTGGGTGGATAGCATCGGCATTGGTGATTTCGGCAGCTGCTATAATATTAGGTATTTTTAAGTATGAATCTTTGCTCGCTGGAGGGCCTATACACACGGCTTCGTCAGCAAAACGAACGTGCAAACTATCAGCATCGGCAGTAGAATATACCGCTACCGACTTGATACCCATTTCCCTACAAGTACGTATTACTCGCAAGGCTATCTCTCCGCGGTTAGCTATTAATATTTTTTTAAACATAGTATTCCTTTTTAAAAATAAAGGTTTTGGGTCTCATCTTATGATGGGTCTACCAAATATAATGGCTGATCGAACTCTACAGGAGAAGAGTCGTCTACCAATATTTTTACGATTTTACCAGATACTTCTGATTCAATCTCGTTGAAAAGTTTCATCGCTTCGATGATACAGATAACGCTTCCTTTAGAAATAGTTGAACCTACTTCGACAAACAAAGGTTTATCTGGACCAGGGCGGCGATAGAAAGTGCCTATCATCGGTGATTTGATAGTGATATATTTGCTATCTTCACTAGGTGCAGGTTTGTTTTCAGTAGCCTCTGGTGCCGCCACCGGAAGGGTCTGGGTAGGTAGGGGTTGCTGAATAGGCAACTGAGGGAGCTGCTGTGCTATAGGTAGTTGCTGCACATAGACTTGCTCTCTGCCACTCTCATCGGGATTGGTTTTGATGGTGATTTTTACATCCTCCATCTCCAATTTTACCTCACTTGCGCCCGACTTGGCAACAAATTTAATTAAGTTTTGAATGTCTCTTAAATCCATACGAATATATGTTTGCTCAATTGTTGTTTATTTTTTTACTTGGGCGCCGTCGTATGCCCATTTTAGGTATATAGCCCCCCAAGTGAAACCACCACCAAAGGCTGCTAATACTATGTTATCGCCTTTTTTGAGCTGTTGCTCGTAGTCATTAAGGGCGAGAATGATAGTAGCTGAAGTGGTATTGCCGTACTTGTGAATGTTTAGCATCACTTTTTCGGCAGGTAGCCCCATACGCTCGGCAGTGGCATCGATGATGCGCTTATTAGCCTGATGCGGGGTGAGCCATTGTACATCATTATTAGTTAGGTTGTTGCGTTTTAGCACTTCTTCAGCCACATCGGCCATACCGGTTACTGCGTATTTGAAAACGGTTTTACCATCTTGAAACACAAAGTGTTGCTTTTCGGCTACTGTTTGAGCGGTGGTAGGACAAAGAGAACCTCCTGCCTTGATATACAAGTGGTTGCGCCCTATACCATCACTTTTTAGGATTTCGTCTTTCACCCCTAATCCTTCGTAGTTAGGCTCGAAAAGCGCTGCCCCTGCTCCATCGCCAAAGAGGATACAAGTAGCGCGGTCGGTATAATCAATAATAGACGACATTTTGTCGGCACCTACTAACAATACTTTTTTATAACGCCCTGACTCTATGTATTTGGCAGCTACTGACACGCCAAATAAGAAACTTGAGCAAGCTGCTTGTAGGTCGAAAGCAAAGGCATTGGTTGCCCCTATTTGCGAAGCTACATAAGGGCCTGTAAGTGCTACGGGCATATCGGGAGTAGCTGTAGCGAGGATAAGCAGGTCTATCTCTTTAGGGTCTAAACCTTTCTTATTGAGGAGGTCTTTAGCAGCCTCTATAGCCAAGAAAGAAGTTCCTTTTGAGGGGTCTTTCAGGATACGGCGTTCTCTGATACCTGTACGAGTGTAAATCCACTCATCATTTGTTTCTACCATTTGCTCGAGCATAGCATTGCTGAGTACATCATCTGGTACATAGCCACCGATAGCGGTAATGGCAGCAGATATTTTCTCCATTGTAAATGTCAAGTTATTGTTATTCAATTATTGTGTTTTAGTATAGCACACAAATTTGGGGCAAAAATACATAATTATTTTGGTTTATCGCAAAAAAAAGTTTAAAAAAATATTGGTTATAGTAAATTTAAAGAGATAGATATGATATTTTTCTATTTTTAGGAGGTTTATTAGACGATTATACTTCACTAATTTTTCGCTTATCCTTCGCTCTTCCTATATTGTTCCTATATCGTTTGTATAGGGTAAATAATAAGAGAAAATTTTTCTGCTAATTGGTAAATTTGCTAATCTCCTAATTATTTAGTACTTTTGCTGCCATATAAATTAAGACACCTATAAAAATATGATATACACCATAACCCTTAATAGCGATAATCCACAAGCCTTAGCATTTGTAGAATTTGCTAAAACATTTGATTTTCTGAAAGTCACGCCTAAAAAAGAATCTAAAAAAATATTTGTAAAACCAGAAGAATTAGAAGAGGATGAAGACGGTATCCCTATCAAATACCGCGATGAAATTATGGCGATGTCTAAAGAATCAAACAGAAATATAGCTAAGCGATTAGATGCTGAGCTCGCTAAAAGAAATAAAAAATGATAGTTATTTCAGATACCAACATTATTTATAGCTGCTTTTATAAACCTGAAGGAGTTATTGCTACCATTCTAAAAGATGAAAATAAAAAGCTACAGTTTATAGCCCCTGATTATCTCTTAGACGAAGTATATGAACACTTGCCTAAAATAATGGAAAAGAACCATCTTACCAAAAGGCAAGCAAATGCAATGCTAAAAGAATTTATCAAAAATATTACTTTCTATAAATTGGCTACTCTGCCTGAAAAAGCTATTGCAAAAGCAAAAGAAGTAGTAAAAGACATAGACCCCGACGACTACCCTTTCGTAGCTCTTCACTTTGAAAAAGGACATAAGATTTGGACTTGTGATACCATTCTTGCAGAAGGTTTAAAAGAAAAAGGGTATGATATTTGCATCTCAACAAAAAGCCTAAAAACTAAAACCTATAAGAAAAAATGATTTAGCCGATTTGGGTGATTTGCTAATTGGCAAATCTGCCTTTGTGCCCTCATTAAGTTTAGTAAATGGATATCGAATTTAACAGCAACGAAGATTTTAATAAATTAGCTCTCAGCGAATTGCGCAAACGCCTGAAAAAAGTAAAAGAAGGTGGCGGAGCTAAAAACTTAGAAAAACTACACGCTCAAGGTAAACTCTCTGCCCGTGAGCGCATTGACTATTTGTTAGACAAAAACACTCCCTCTATAGAAATCGGTGCTTTTGCCGGCGATGGTATGTATGCCGAGCACGGAGGTTGCCCTTCAGCAGGCGTGGTAGTAGTAATAGGCTATGTGTCTGGAAAACAGTGTATAATAGTAGCTAATGACGCTACCGTAAAAGCTGGCGCGTGGTTCCCCATTACTGCCAAAAAAAACCTACGCGCCCAAGAAATAGCTATCGAAAACAATTTGCCTATCATCTATTTAGTGGATAGTGCAGGCGTTTTCTTGCCCTTGCAAGATGAGATTTTCCCTGATAAAGAGCATTTTGGACGTATTTTCAGAAATAATGCCCTGATGAGTAGCAAAGGCATCACCCAAATAGCCGTAGTGATGGGTAGCTGTGTGGCTGGAGGTGCTTACCTGCCTATTATGAGCGATGAAGCCCTAATTGTAGATAAAACTGGCTCTATCTTCTTGGCTGGCAGCTACTTAGTAAAAGCTGCTATAGGTGAAAATATTGACAACGAAACATTAGGAGGGGCTACCACTCACTGTGAAATTAGTGGGGTAACCGATTACAAAGCTACTGACGACCACGATGCCTTAGACCGCGTACGCCGCACTATGGCAAAACTCGCTGACTACGAAAAGGCTGGCTTTAATCGCTCTGAACCTCACGCCCCTATAAAAGACCCGAACGAAATATACGGTATTCTGCCCAAACTGCGCAGCGAGCCGTATGATATGAGGGAAATTATCCTTCGCTTAGTTGATAATTCAGAATTTGACGAATATAAAGAGGGGTATGGACAGACGCTCCTCACCGGCTATGCGCGCATAGATGGCTGGGCAGTGGGCATTGTTGCCAACCAACGCAAGGTAGTGAAAAGCAAAAAGGGAGAAATGCAGTTTGGAGGGGTTATCTACTCTGATAGTGCTGACAAGGCTACGCGCTTTATCGCTAATTGCAACCAAAAGAAAATTCCGCTCGTATTTCTGCAAGATGTTACCGGTTTTATGGTGGGCTCAAAATCAGAACACGGAGGTATTATAAAAGACGGTGCTAAATTAGTAAATGCGGTTGCTAACTCGGTAGTGCCTAAGTTTACTGTAGTAGTAGGGAACTCTTATGGCGCAGGCAATTACGCTATGTGTGGCAAAGCCTATGACCCTCGCCTTATCGTTTCTTGGCATAGTGGCAATATAGCCGTAATGGGGGGAGCTCAGGCTGCTAAAGTACTCCTACAGATAGAAACTGCTACCCTTAAGAAGAAAGGAGAAGAGATAACCGCTGAAAAAGAAGCGGCGCTGTTTAAGCACATCAAAGATAAATATGACGAGCAGATTTCGCCTTACTATGCAGCTGCCCGTCTATGGACAGATGCTATTATCGACCCTCTACAAACCCGCCAATGGATTTCGATGGGTATAGAAGCGGCGAACCACGCGCCTATAGAAAAACCTTTTAACTTAGGTGTAATACAAGTATAACCCATAATACAACACAAAAAAAACTTTGCCAAAGTACTGATTTAGTACTTTGGCAAAGTTTTTTTGTAATCTACAATATAATTTATTCGAAGTTCATCATCGATAGTTGATAGCTACGACCTAAGTGTTTGTAGGCTAACTCTGTAACCTCGCGACCACGAGGGGTACGCACTATAAAACCTTGTTGGATAAGGAAAGGCTCATACACCTCTTCTATAGTTTCAGCACTCTCAGAGACAGCAGTAGCAAGGGTTGTAATCCCAACAGGGCCTCCTTTAAACTTATCGATGAGGGTACTGAGTATTCTGTTGTCCATCTCATCTAAGCCGTGTGCATCGACATTTAGGGCTTTGAGTCCAAATCTGGTGATTTCAATATCTATCTTGCCATTGCCTTTTATCTGAGCAAAATCGCGGATGCGGCGCAAAAGGGCATTGGCGATACGCGGAGTACCTCTGCTCCTGCTTGCTAACTCAATAGCTGCTTCCATAGAAATAGGCATCTTTAGTATAGAAGCACTGCGCTGTATAATGTCAGCTAAAAGCTCAGTAGAATAATACTGTAATCGGCTTTGTATACCGAAACGCGCCCGCATAGGGGCTGTGAGCAAACCAGAACGGGTAGTGGCTCCTATCAGTGTAAATGGGTTTAGATTGATTTGTACAGTGCGGGCATTAGGGCCTGACTCTATCATTATATCAATCTTATAGTCTTCCATAGCTGAGTACAGATACTCTTCTACCACTGGACTCAAGCGGTGTATTTCGTCTATAAAAAGTACATCGCGCTCTTGAAGATTTGTGAGCAATCCTGCTAAATCACCAGGTTTATCGAGCACAGGCCCTGAGGTTATCTTAATACCTACCCCCAACTCATTAGCCAAGATGTGAGCTAATGTAGTTTTACCCAAGCCTGGGGGGCCGTGAAAAAGGGTATGGTCTAGGGCTTCATTGCGCATATTAGCGGCTTTTACGAAGACTTTGAGATTCTCTAATACCGCCTCTTGTCCTGCAAAATCATCAAAAGACAAAGGGCGCAGGGCTCGCTCAATATCAAGCTCCTGCGCCGAGTAATTTTCTTTATTAGGGTTTAAGTTCTTATTCATTACAAATTTGCTAATGGCTAACTATCTCATATTTCTAAGATTAATAACCTCTTGCTGCGTGAGTCTGCGCCAATGTCCGCGAGGCAAGTCTTTTTTAGTAAGCCCCGCAAATACTACACGGTCAAGTTTATCTACCTGATAGCCCAAGTGCTCAAAGATACGGCGCACGATACGGTTTCTACCACTGTGTATCTTTATTCCGATTTCGTTTTTAGGCTTTTGATCTACATAGCTTATTTCATCTACCTGAATAAACCCGTCTTCTAACTCTAAGCCTTGTTCGATAGCTATAAAGTCTTTATACTCAAGCTTGCGGTCAAGGATTACGTGGTATATCTTGCGCACTCCGTGAGTAGGGTGAGTTAGCTTCTTAGTTAGCTCGCCATCATTTGTTAGGAGCAGCAAACCTGTAGTGGCTCTGTCTAAGCGCCCTACTGGCAAGATGCGCGCATTAGTAGCGTTAGCAACTAAGTCCATTACTGTTTTGCGCCCTTTTTCATCATTAGTAGTAGTGATAAAACCTTTAGGTTTGTTTAGCAAGATGTATTCTTTCTTTTCTGAAGAAAGTAGCTTACCATCAAAGCGCACCTCGTCTGTAGGTTTTACTCTATAGCCCAAAGTAGTCATTACCTCGCCATTTACTGTTACATTGCCCGCTGAAATATACATATCAGCATTGCGGCGTGAACAGATACCTGCATCGGCTATATACTTGTTTAGGCGTATCTCTGTAGCAGGAGCAGGCGCATATTCTACTGAAGGGGTATTGCTTTGGTAGTTGCTATAAGGCTTTTTGTAAGGTTTTCTATAGCCTTCATTTCTGTTGAAGCGCTCATTTCTACTGAAATTATCATTCCTGTTAAAACCTTCATTGCGCTTGTATTCATTATTCTTCTTAAATCCGTCATTCTTTTTTAAATCATCATTACGCTTGTAGCCTTCATTTCGTTTAAAACCTTCCTCACTTTTAAAGTTGTCATTTCTTTTAAAGTTAGGGGTATATGATTTTCTGTTTTCTGAGGAAGAGTCGTTTTGGTCTCTATTGCTATTGTTATAGCGATTATTACTATAGCGATTAGGGGTATAAGCACCTCTCTCGTTTTTTTCAGAATAATTGTTTTTCTTATAATTATTATTTTTTTGTGAGAAGCTATTGTTGTTCTCTCTGTAGTTTCTTTTGTTTTCCATACAAATTAATTCTCTCTATTTTATCTCTTTTTTTATAAATCGCCTCTCGGCTTTTTCTATTTTCTTTACGACAGCGCTTCAGAACCTCCTACTATCTCTATAATCTCACCAGTAATAGTGGCTTGGCGAGCTTTGTTGTAGGTAAGTATCAATTCATTTTTAAGGTCTTGCGCGTTGTCTGTAGCTTTGTGCATAGCCGTCATACGAGCTCCGTGTTCAGCAGCTACTGAATCGCGTAGAGCCTTAAAAAGCTGTGTTTTGAGCGAGCGTGGTATAAGTTGTGTTACTATCTCTTGTTTTGATGGCTCATAAAGGTAGTCAGTAGTAGTCTTCTTATCGGTTACTACGGGCTGTATAGGCAAGAAAGTCTCTTCAGTAAGTATTTGGGTAGCAGCATTTTTAAAGCTGTTATACACCAACACTATCTGGTCAAAGTCGCCATTAGTATAGCGTGTCATCAGTGCCTCTGCCAATGAAGCAGCATTAGCAAAAGTGAGCTTATCAAAGATGTGATTATTATTATCAAGTACCTTATCAGTCTTTTTAAGCACATCATTCCCTTTTTTGCCAATAGTGTAGTATTGCACCTCCTTATCCTTGTAGGTAGTTTGTGTAAGTTCAATTACTTTTTTTACTACGTTAGCATTAAAGGCACCACAGAGACCTCTATTAGAGGTAATTGCCACCAATAGCACACGCTTCACGGCACCTTTGCGAGGGTTGTAAACATTCTCGCTGCCCAATGCCGAACTCAAGTGTTCTAATAGCTGCTTGAGCTTGTATGCATAAGGTTTCATCGCTATAATAGCATCTTGCGCCTTTTTTAGCTTGGCTGCCGATACCATTTTCATAGCCCCTGTGATTTGCATCGTTGAGCTTACTGATGAAATCCTGCTTCGTATTTCTTTTAAATTTGCCATTTTATCAATTAACAATTAGCAATTTACCATTGCTGTTAAAAAGGGTATTTCTGATAAACATCTATATCTTCTATCTTCCTTAATGAAGGCGACTTGCTGTGGAATAACTGTGAGGTTAGAATTATAAGGTCTTCTAAATCAAAACCTTGAATAGTACGCCCTAAAAGGAAAGAGATAGTATATTCTTGCCAATTTTTGCCTTGTTCTTTTGCAATAGCTGATACTTGATTTAAAACTTCCCACATTTCAGCTTCTGTAAGATACTTACACCAATAGCACCATTTAGCCAAAGAAGCCGCTCTACATAAATCCCAAGCATAAGCCGACTTTACAGCCTCTACTTCTGCTACTTCTATCCCTAAACCTTTAGCTATTTGCTTCTGAATTTTGCTAAGCTCAGGCGAAGTTTTTGTTAGCAAATGCCTAAACTGCAACGAACGTTTCTGTGCCAATAGGTCACCAATAGTTTCTTTTGCCGAAGCTGTATCGGTTATTTCCCACTGCTGGCGCAAACCAAACTGATACCTATCTAAGACCTCTTTAGGCATAAGGCTTGTGAGGCTCTCACCGCGATAATAAGCCAATATCGCTCCATAAGTAAGCAATCGTTTTTGCTCCTCAGTCAAAGGAGTTTGATTGATATGTCCTATTTGTCCTTGCAAACGTTTCTTTGCATAGGCTCTAGTTACAAAAAACTGGAGTATTACTAAAAGAACAGCCCCAATAATTACATATAAAGTAGTTGACATAACAATTAGGATTTATATTTACTATCCTGCGTATTTTTCAGCCAATTCTTTAGCTACTTTTTCGAGTGTAGCGGTAATCTCATCGGTTAGTTTACCTGCTTTAAGCTCGTCTAACACATCGCGATGCGATACATTCAAGAATTCTAAGTATTCTCTCTCAAACTCTTTTACTTTATTTACAGGCACTTGGCGCAATAGGTTTTTAGATCCTGCATAGATAATCGCAATTTGGTTTTCTACCGGATAAGGGTCGCTTTGCGGTTGTTTCAAGATTTCCACATTGCGTTTACCTTTTTCTATAACTCCCATAGTAGCCGCATCAAGGTCAGAACCAAACTTAGCAAAAGCTTCAAGCTCACGGTATTGCGCTTGGTCTAATTTTAGGGTACCTGCTACTTTCTTCATCGATTTAATCTGTGCCGAACCTCCCACACGCGATACCGAGA
>ERZ772921.276-NODE-276-length-32101-cov-9.463178_pt1 | contig 32101 bp, 30 predicted proteins | sample MGYA00512117_ERZ772921 | MGnify/ENA primary metagenome ERZ772921 (study PRJEB29015, sample SAMEA2737944) | human oral metagenome | biome: human oral; feature: human-associated habitat; material: dental | place: China | collected 2150 ...
GCTGATGGCTTCGGCCGTCGACCCGAAGGACAGCAAGCGCACGGTCTACGCCATGGCGGATCCGACGGCCGACGAGCTGCAGATGGTCGTGCTGGAGAACGTGCCTGTGGGCATGTGCGACATCTACGTCTTTCAAGACCTGAACGGCAACAAGAAGCTCGATCGCAATGCGGACGGCGTGCCTACTGAGCCTTGCTACATGAAGCAGAAGGTGAGGGTTGCTGATCATGGCGTTCTTCTGAAGGCGCGCCTTGTGAACCCCGCCGAGATGATGGGCAAATGAGTAGAGGGTAGAGAGTAGAGGATAGAGGATAGAGGATAGAGGGTAGAGGGTAGAGGGTAGAGAGTAGAGGATAGAGGGTAGAGAACAGAGGGGTGGCAACCTCGAGAACGAAAAAACGATGCGCAATACCTTATATATAGTGGCGCTGGCGGCGGCGATGCTCGCCGATGGGGCGCGGGCGCAGGAGGTCCGCGGTCGGGTGACGGACGCCGAAGGCCGAGCGGTGGAGCCTGCCACGGTGGCAGTCTTCCGCGGCGACCGACAGCTGGCGGCCGACGTGACCGACACGGCCGGACGATTCCGACTCTCCGCACCGGATGGGCCTTACACGCTGCGTGTGCGGCATGTGGCCTATCGACCGTTGGACACGCTGATCGCGGCGCGCGGCCGTTCGGGTGACGAATTGTCACTCGTCATGACTGAGGCGTCCGTGGGCCTCGGCGAGGTGACGGTGCAGGCCGAGCGGATCGTGCGTGAGGCGGATCGCTTCGTGGTGCACGTCGGCGATGCGCCGGCGATGGCCGGCCGCGATGGCGCGGAGCTGCTCCGCACGGCGCCGGGCGTCTGGGTGACGGACGACGGCGTGTCAGTCAATGGCGCGGCCGGCGCGCGGGTCTATGTGGACGACCGCGAGCTGCGGCTCTCGGGGCGTGCGCTGACGGCTTACTTGCGCACGCTGCGGGCGGCCGATGTGGCGCGGGTGGAGGTCTTACCCCAAGCCGATGCGTCGTATGGCGCGGACGTGCGGGGCGGTGTCGTGCGGATTGTGCTGCGTCGGCGGCGTGAGCGGGGCATGGATGCCAATGTGTCGGTCGAGACAGACTTCGGCCGGCAGTACGGCGGCGTCCGGCCCTCGGCTTCCGTCCGGGCGCACGCCGGCCGCTGGACGTGGCACGCCTCCGCCGCGGGCGACCATCTATATAAAGGTATAGGGCAGCTATCGGCCCAGCGTTTCTATGTGAATGACGCAGCCGGCTCGTTCGCGTCCCAGTCGGTGACGGACGGCCGGCGACGCAACGTCACGGGGCGCGTGGGGGCGATCTTCGACGCCAACCCGCGGACGTCCGTCGGCGCCGAGGCGGAGCTGTCGCGCGGGCGAGAAACGGAGCCGTCGGAGGTGGAGACCCGGATCAATCAACACGGCCAGCTGCGGTCTATCACGGGTCACTACGACCGCGAGGAGACGGATCGCACAGCCGTGGCAGCCCTGAACGTGACACACCGCACGGACACGATCGGCTCGCGACTCAAGCTCGTGGCCGACTACACCGACCGCAGCCTCGGCGGCGAGACAGACGAACGCTCAACGGCGGGCTGGACGAACCGCGACCTCACCGCCTCGCGCTACCGTGTGCTGGCCATCGACGCCTCCGCCTTGCGCGTCCTCCGGTCGGGCATGCGACTCTCCGCCGGTGCGAAGTACACCCGCAACCGCATGCGCGACTCTGTCCGGCGTGAAGGCCCGGCGTCCGACCCAGGTTTCCTCAACGATTACACCGAGCAGATCGCGGCCGGCTACGCCTCGCTCGCCCTCGAGCTTGGTCGCCTCAGCCTCACCGCCGGACTGCGCGCGGAGTGGACACACACGACCGGCCGCGAGGGCATGCGACGCGCCTACGCCGACCTCTTCGAGAACGCCACCGCGACGTACGCCTTCGATCCGATGCGCCTCTTCATGCTCGTCGCGCAGTACGCCCGCAACGTGGAGCGGCCCAACTTCCGCTACCTCAATCCGCGGCGCGTCCGCTCGTCGGACTTCGCCTACATCGAGGGCAACCCGGCGCTCCGCCCGACCTACATCCGGCGCCTCAGCCTGACGGCCGTCTGGCACTACCGCTACACGCTGACCGTCGGCGGCAACCTCCACCGCGACCTCGTCCGCGAGGAAGCACACACCGACGCTTCGGCGCCCGAGGTCCGCATCGTGCGGCCCGAGAATCACGACCGCGAGAACCACTGGTTCGTCGCCCTGAGCGCGCCCCTCCGCCCCATGCGCGGGTGGGAACTCAACGCCAACCTCGTCGGTGTGCGGCAAGATCTGCGCAATGCCTCCTCCGACCCATGGGCGACGCACTGGCTCGGCTTTGCTCGCCTCACGCTCGGCGTCACCCTCCCCCGCGACGCGTACGCGGAGCTGATCTACAACGCGTCGAGTCGGCTCCATTCGGCCAACACCGGTGTCGAGCCGCGCCACACGTTCGACGTCGTGCTCAAGAAGCAGTTCGCCGACCATCGGCTGACCGTCACCCTCGGCGTGAGCAACCTCTTCGACCGCGGCGTGACGTACTTCTCGCACACCGACCGCTTCGACGAACGCACGTCCGTCTCCGGCGGATCAGCCGGGCGACGCCTCACAGTCGGGTTGCATTACACGCTGCGTTCGGGCAAATCCGTCAAGTCGCGCACCGTGGAGCGCGCCTCGTCCGACGACACGCGGCGGATGGATCGGGTGAAAAACGAAAAATGAATCATGACAATGAAAGAAGAAGAGAAGAAAGTCTTGCGGGACGTCCCGCTGAATGAAGAAGAGAGTATGGCGCTGATCGCGGAGATGATCCGCAACACGCAGCGCAAGATGGAGCGTGGCGCAGGCACACCGATACTCGTTTGGGGCTACGCCACGATACTGGCCACGCTGGCGGTCTGGGCCGGCTTGAAGTTCACGAACGACCCTCGGATGCAGTACCTCTGGTTCCTGATCCCCGCCATCGGGCTGCCGTGGCAGCTATTTCAGAAGCGTCGGCCACCGGAGGTCCGCACGTATGTCGACAAAGTGGTGTCGTACATCTGGATTGTCATGGGCTGGAGCGGCTTCATCGTTTCCTGCCTGTCGTTCCTCGGTGCAATACAGGCCACAATCCTGTTCCTCATCACGCTGATGATGGGTCAGGGCAGCGTTATCACGGGGTTAGTCACGCGCTTCCGGCCACTCACTATCGGCGGCATCGTCGCGCTGTTGCTCAGCTTCGCGCTCCTCCATCTCACGGACATAGACTTGCACCTGCTGACCTTCGCCTTGGCTTTCGTGGCGATGGGTATTATCCCCGGACACATCTTGAACCGTCGCGCAAAGAAGGCATGCTCCCCGGACTGAATCCGCTGCTCCACAGCGAACTTCGGCTGGGCGTGATGTCCATCCTGATCGGCGTAGAAAGTGCCGACTTCACCTACCTGCGCAAGGAGACGGGCGCGACGGCCGGCAACCTGAGTGTGCAGTTGGAGAAGCTCTCGCAGGCGGGTTACATCGCTATAGAGAAAGGTTTCAGGGGAAAAATTCCACGTACCACCTGCCGTATCACACCCGAGGGCACGGAAGCCCTCCGTCAATACGTCAAGGCGTTGGACCACTACCTCAAGGGAGTGAAAAACGGAAAATGAAATGGCCTGCTCGATTTCACCTATTGAATTTAGACTGCAATGAATGACTTGTTCACACAAAACCCTGACCTCCTGTTCCTGATCGAGCAGGCCGTCAAAGCCCCATCGGGGCATAACACACAGCCATGGCTGTTCCGAATCGGGAAGACGGAGATCGATATCTGCCCCGACTACAGTCGGGCATTGCCCGTAGTCGACCCGGACAATCGGGAGTTGTTCGTCAGCCTCGGTTGCGCGACGGAAAACCTCTGCATAGCCGCCTCGCATAAGGGCTACTGCCCGACGGTGACCGTTGCGGAAGACGGTACGATCTGCATCCGGCTTGATCGCCACGCCGACGTAACGCCGTCGCCGCTCTTCGCACAAATCGCCCTCCGTCAGACTAATCGCCGAGTGTACGATGGGCGCACGATCCCCGCGGCAGACATCGACCGACTGCGGGCCGTCGAAGTCGCGCCCTTGGTCAGCGTCCATTTCTACGAGCGCGGTACGCCTGCTTTCGACGCCATCGCCGAACTGATCTACCGCGGCAACAGCTTGCAAATGCAGGACGACGCCTTCAAGACCGAACTGCGCAGCTGGATGCGTTACAACAAGAAGCACCGCGACGCTCAGCACGACGGACTGAGTTACGACGTCTTCGGCGCCCCTAATCTGCCGAGCTTCATCTCCGAAAACGTGATCGCCGGTGCACTCAACGAGCGATCGCAGAACCGCGCCGACCGCAAGAAGATCGCTTCAGCCTCCCACTTGATCCTGCTCACCACCCGCGACAACACTGTAGAGCAGTGGGTGGCGCTGGGTCGGACGTTGGAACGCCTCTTACTCACGTCGACGGCGATGGGCCTCGCCCATGCGTACCTCAACCCGCCGAACGAGCTTCCGGAACTCACCCATGAGTTGGCCGACACGCTCGGTCTCCCGGGCGAGTATCCGACGATCTTGCTGCGCATAGGATACGCTAAACGTATGCCGCATTCAGTGCGGATCCCAGCCGAACAGCGGGTCCGGTAACACACAATGAGAAGAGGGTAAGACCACGACGTCCTACCCTCTTTTTATTTGCTCTGGACGGCCACATCGGTACACCCTCGCAAGCGCACCATAACACCTCACCGCTTAGCGCGGAAGAAAGCTGTCATCTCGGCGGCGCATTCCGCCTCCATCACACCGCCGCGCACCTCCGTTCGCGGATGGAACGCCTGCGGAGTGTAAACGGTAAAGCCGCGTTTGACGTCTGGCGCACCATAGACGACGGCGCCTAATTGTGCCCAGCCGATGGCGCCAGCACACATGACGCAGGGCTCGACGGTAACGTAGAGACGACATTCGGGCAAATATTTCGCACCCATAGCCCCGGTGGCGGCGGTGATCGCCAGCATCTCGGCATGCGCAGTCGGGTCGTTGAGGCGCTCCGTTTGGTTGTGGGCACGGGCGATGACGCGATCGCCGCAAACTACGACCGCTCCGACGGGCACTTCGCCCTCTGCGGCGGCCTGACGTGCCTCGTCGAGGGCACGGCGCATGAAGTATTCGTCATTAAAAGGCTGTACGGTCATCGGCGCATTTCATTTTCGTTGAAGAGTGTCGGATGATCCTCGCCCATAACGCGAAAAACGTGGGTGAGAATCGTCATGCGAAGCCAATTCGAACGGTTTTTAATCTTGTATCTCGCTAAATGATGCGTGACAGCCCGATATTCTTCTTCGTTCATCAAAAATGATACGCGATGCATGCGCGGCTTGCGTTCCGACCGCGGCACCGCACCTTTTTGCGCTTTCTTCATGGCTTACCCTCCTGTTCGACATCGACGGAAAAGGTCGAAGCGGGCAGCCCTGCGCCGTTCGTCAGGTTGGCCCGATTGAATGACGCCCAACCGTAACGCACGCGATGCGGATGGGGGACGTGTGGCGAGTAAGCGCTCAGCCTGTCCCCGATAATCTCGGCCGTAGCGGGGTAAAACGGGCCTTCGGCATCGGCCAACTCGACCGTGCGAACTGGCTGACGGTCAGACGTGATGAGGCCGGCGGCCGATCGGAAGTAAATCGTCACTCGGCCATCGTGTTGCACGGCACGTTCGACGATCGGACCGTCGGCGATCACGTCCGTGTGGCCATAGCTGTGATAAAGGGCCTGTCGCGCTAGCCGTTCCCCGACGTCGATCTTATGCGGGAAATGGATGTCGATCGAATCGCCACGGTCGCTACTGATGGCCATGTAACAGGCGGGGACGCGCTCGGGCAGTCGGCGCTGCATGTCGCGAAAACGACCCCAATCGGGCTTGTCGGTAGTGGAAATTTGGACAAAATAGAACGGTAATGTGGCGTCGCTGAAGTAACGCCGCCAACTGCTAACGAGTAACGGGAAGAAGCGCGCGTAACCCGCCGCATCGTGCGCGTTCGACTCGCCTTGATACCACAACACGCCGCGGACGGGAAGCTGCGCAAGAAGCCAAACGCCGGTCTCAAAGAGGTACGTGGGCGCGTACGGGTGGCGTTGTCGATTCGATGTCGCACGCCGTAGGTTGAACGCGGTGCGGCTACGCACCCACGGATGAATGAGCGGGTTCGTTGCGGGCTCGCTGAGCATCTCCGGGCCGTCGACTTCTAAGGTCTCGCGATCGATCCAAGCCTCGAGCGGTGAGCCATCGACAGCATTGAGGATGAGGCCAATAGGAACGTTCTCCGTCTCCTGAATCCGCTTAGCGAAGGCCATCGCTATGGCTGAAAAATGGCCGGCCGTGGACTCGTTGCACTGCTCCCAGCGCGCGGGCAGGAAATATTCCAAGCGGTTGAGGCTGTCGAGCATCAGCGCCTCCCATTCCTCGGCAAAGGGGATCCGCGAGGGCTGCATGAGGAAGAGACGCACGGCGGGATGGGTCTTCGCGAAGGCGCGCAATACAGCGCGCTCGGCCGGCACGACGCTGTCCGTGGGGTAGGCCATGTTCGACTGCCCGGAGCAGAGCCAAACGTCGCCCACGGCTACGTCGTCAAAGCGGAGTTTGCGCTTCGGGGTGGCCACTTCAAGCGTGAGGCCGGTGGCGGCGGGCATGGTGTCGAGCGTGACGAGCCAGCGTCCGTCGGCTGCGGCCTGCACCGAGTGCGTGCGATCGGCTATGCGCACGGTGACGGTCTCACCGGCGTCGGCCGTGCCCTCGATCTTGATCGGCCGGTCGCGCTGGAGCACCATGTGATCGGTGTACATGGCAGGCATGCGCAGCCCGCCGTGCCTCCCGGTCAGGGCCTCGCCAATGGTTGCGGCCAACAAGCGTGCGCCCTCGGCGTTCGGATGGAGGCCGTCAAAAAGTAGGTCGAGGCGATGGCGGAACGGCTCGCGAAGGTCGATCAGTGAGGCGCCTGTTTCGCGGGCCACATCCGCAATTTTCTGTCGAATCATGGCATAGCGCTCACGCAGGCCGTGGAAATAGTTCGGATAGTCATACGCGATCGGCGTCATGTGGCAAATCCAAATGCGACACCGCGGATTGACCCGACGGAAGGCGTCGATCAGCTCACGGTAGTCGCGAGTAAAGGCCGTGTCGTTGGGTGTCCAATTCATCGGATCTACATCGTTCAGTCCGAGGTCAATAACGACGTAATCAGGGGCAAAAGCAAGGGCGCGTTTACACTCGTTCTGAAGACGGTAGGTCGTGCCACTGCCATGCATGAGGGTGGCGCCATTGCGGCCGAAATTGCGCACGTCAAACGTATCGCCGAGCAGCTTTTTCAGCTGTGCGGGATAAGCGTCGGTGGCAGGATTTGGCAAACCATAGCCATAGGTTACGCTGTTGCCCACGCATGCGACCTTGATCCGCTGGCCGACTACCGCGGTAAAGCTCGTAATCATGATCAGGGTGATTATCAGTTTGGACATATTGTCAGGAATGGGAAAAGATGAAGCTATTAGCGGTTGATTAATAATCAGTTATACATGACAGAAAGAAATTCTAATCGATGTCTCACCCCGTTTACCCTAAAAAGAGTTTTTCCGAAGAAAGTACTCACTAAATATCTGATAAACAGGACACCAACTCAGAATTTACCCGGCAAAGATAGCGACACTCGTAATGCCCTGATCCTCTCTCCCTCCCTTTCTCTCATCAAGAAGAAAAAAGATCTCTTCGGAGGCGGGGAAGTTTGCCTAATACCAAGCCCATTCATCCAAAATCCCTGACATTTTGGCGTTATTTTACTCCTTTTTTACTGGATACCCGGCCAGTTTGGCTAACACTCTTGATCTCTTAATCTACTTCTCGCCCTTTTCTCTCATCAAGGATAAAAAAGGAAGAAGAAATTCAAGAGGAACGTCTATGAAAAAGTATAGACGAAGGACGCACTCGCTAAAGATCCTCTATACGAACACTTTACGAATAGAAACAAAGCCAAGATTTCGCTACAGATAGACAAAATGAAAGGCGCACGAACCAAGGTTTCCCTTCTCCGTGCGCCCAGTCATTATCTATCTCATCAAAAGGTAGTTAGGGCATTACAAACGATTCCCAGACCTGCCCAGTTTGTGCATCTATTCTTTCGGAAGATGAATTTCGGGGCCGCCTCCGCCGCCGCCTTCTGTTCCGCCACCAGCAGACCCGCCGCCTCCTTCAGGCTTTTTGTCCTTGCCATCCTCAGGCTTCTTAGGTTCCTCTTTCTCAGGCAGATGGATATCCGGATCATTGTCCTTTTTCTTGGGCTTTTTCGGTTTAGGATCCTTCGGCTGACTGGGATCTTTCTTCCGATTGGCCTTTTTCTCCGCCAAACTGCGGTGATAAGCCTCCTCGATCTCTCGGGTACGCTGATTCATCTCGGCTACCATCTTCGTAATCAGCTCCTTTTCTACGGGTGCGGTGCCAAAGGTGTAAGCGCTCTGTATCGCAAAGACAATGTGGTCAAAAACCTCGTCCGTCTTTGGGCGGACTACCCGAGCCGGAGGCAGTTCGGCGGCCGCTGTACGATCTTTTGCCCGTTTTGCGACAAATTCGTCGTACGCTTTGTTCACCGTCTCCAATTTATTCACGGCGTTTGTCAAATGAAGGGTTGTAACAAACGGCGCATTCTCGGTTTTCCGTAAGTCGGTCACTAAGCCAAAGATATCGGCAGACTTGCGCTCGTGCGCTTCCTGTTGCAGACCGTCGTAAGAGCGAATCACGGTGTACAGCGTCATAGCCGCATCGGATTCGTTGTCGTCAGGAGACTGCCGCGCGTTCCGAATAGCATTAAAAATGAACGTGATCAGCTTGCCACGCTCTTCGTCTTTCTTAAGCATGCGCTCTGTATTCACATTCATGCCTGCCTCTTTGTTAATGTCGCCCTCTAAATTGATGTCGCCATTCCATTCATCCATCAAAGCGGTCGTAAGGCCAATCTTGGTCAGATCATACCGTTTTACAATGCCATAGATCTCGCTGTGATAACGTACATGAAGAGAGTTGTCGTACTTTTTCATACCCACTCTCTTAACTTCAATCGTTCTTGCCATCTTTTTCCTGTTTATATTTAGTATTACTATTTACATTTCGAAGAGAATCTGCTACCCGTTGTGACTTATAAGCCTCATATCGGTAACGATTCCCTTCGTTTCATGGCTCCAAAGTTAGAACATGTTTTTGAAACAAACACCAAGCACAATCGAAAAAAAATAGAGGCACTTTTTCCTCATATATAAAGAACAGAGAAGCAGCTCCTCGGCGAAGATGGCCTTCCCCTCCCCCAATCGTACAAAATACCGCCCATGGATCACATATACAATGTAAAAACAGATGGCGATCATCGCCTTGATTCTCTTTTTCCTCTTTTCTTTCATCAAAGAAAGAAAAGAAGAACTGTTCCGAGAGGTAACCACATGGCCAAACTCATGCAAAGTAGCGTTACCACGATAAAAGCTCAGACTATTTTTATACAGATCGGACTTAGGTCGTGCTCTCAAAAGTAAAAACCCGGCGAAGATGGCCCTCCCCTCCCCCAATCGTACAAAACATCGCCCATTAACTACATGTACAAGGCAAAAAGAGATGGCGATCATTGCCTTGATTTTCTTTTGCTTCTTTTCTTTCCTTGATGAAAGAAAAGAAGAACTATTCCGAGAAGCAACCACATGGCCAAACTCATGCAAAGCAGCGCTATCACGATAAAAGATCAGCCCATTTTTATACAGATCAACCTTAGGGTGCGCTCTCAAAAGCAAAAACACGGTGAGGATAACCCTCCTCTCTCCCAAGCGAATGAAACATTACCCATGGATCACATGTACAAGGCAAAAAGAGATGGCGATCATCGCCTTGATTTTCTTTTGCTTCTTTTCTTTCATCAAGGAAAGAAAAGAAGAACCGTTCCGAGAGGCAACCACATGGCCAAACTCATGCGAAACAGCGCTATCACGATAAAAGATTAGTCTATCTTTATACAGATCAGCCTTAGGGTGCGCTCTCAAAATTAAAAACCTGGCGGGAAATCTTATCCAAGAGCCAAAAGGTATGAAAGACCTGCCGGGGATTCCCATCCAAGAGCCAAAAGATACGAAAAACCCGGCGAGGATTCTTATCCAGGAGTCAAAAGATACGAAAAACTCGGCAAGGATTCCTATCCAAGAGTGTCAATGAAGCAAATCCCCGACAAGTTTTAGATTCGGTGTATGTCAGAGAAGCAAATCTTTGATAGGTTTTGAGTACGAAATGGGTCTGTGAAGATTATCTTGATCTAATTTGAAGTAGGAAAAGTGTCAGTGAAGCAAATCCTCGATAGGTGCTTCATCATTTTCTTTTCATGGAAGCATATCCTTGGTAAATTCCCGATACTCTTCTTTTCTCGAAATCGAATTTATGACAGACTGATGATCAAAATCTACTCATGGAAGTGATTTTTCGATGGATTTAGGGTATAAATCTTCTCGATGAAGATAAAAAACATCGACATTTTAGATCAAAAAAAGACCAGAAAGCACAAAGCCTTCCGGTCTTTCGTTATGGAATAGAGCTGTGTTGGCCGACTCGCCCTCTTTGCGCTTCATTTTACGTCTGCGTACGGCAACAAGGCTGCGAAAAGGTTTATCTGGCGGCCATAGGGTGTCATTTTGTCACTTTGAGTAATCCTTTTTGATGTATTTCTCCCAAAACTTGACAGCTCCCATGTACCACCCTTCGGCGGTAGTACCAATGCCCATACCGAAACCGTGAACAAGGTTGGGGTAAACGTGCACCTCGGCGTCGATGCCGGCGGCTTTGAGGTTGGCTACGCGGCGACGCATGGCGGAAGCCTTCGTGACACGATCGTCAGCGCCAACAACGGCGTAGGTGGGCGGGTCGTGACGGGTGTAATCGGCGTGCTCGGTATAGCAGAGGATGACCGCGGCCGGGCGAGGCCGAACAATGCTCGGGACATAGTGCCGTGTGCCGTGCGAACCGAGCGCAGCGGCCATTTCAGCCCCCGCCGAGGCGCCCCAAAGGGAATAGTCGGCGGTGTCGACCTTCCATTCGTCGGCGTGCTTGAAAACGTAATCGATGCCGCGAGCCAAATCTTTGCAAGCGATCTGAAATCCGCCGGTGCGATACTGAAGAACGAAGGCGTTATAGCCTAAGTCGCTGAGTGCCATCGCCAACGGGAAGCCCTCATGGATAGATCCGACGTAGTAGAACCCGCCGCCGGCACTGATAATGGCAAACGGGGCGCCGGGCCGACCGCGGAAGAAGAAGAGACCGACGTCCTGCCCAATGCTGTGGTAGCTCATCCGACCAGCATCGACGCGCTCGATCATTTTGTTAATGCAATCGGCAGCCTGATTGGCGTCAACGTTACGGTGGAAGGGCAATGTCTTGGCCACATCGGCTAACTTCATGTGGGGCTTGTATCCGATGCGCTCGCGAGCCAAAATGTACTGGCCGAAGCCCTTAAACTGGGGTATGGCAACGATTTCGGACCAGCTTGTTTCGGTCGTTACCTTCGGGCGAACGGGTTCGGGGGCAGGTGTGGCGATCGACGGCGCTGTGTCAATGTGTGTCTCGCCACGTTTCGCATCAGCCTGCACCATAGGATCTTTCGCCTCGCGCGACATGCAGGCCATTTCCGTCGCTACACACACGGAAGCGACGATCATCAGTAAAAATGTCTTTTTCATAACGGGAATTTATGGGAGTTGTGCTCCCGGGTGATTGGGGGAAGAGAGGATTTGGACGTCCTCCCGATCGTGTTGTGAATCGTAAAGCGTGCCCCGCCGAGGATCACCATCTGAGCCTCGCTCCTAACGCTTGACCCGCCACGCCCAAGGCAATAAAAACGGGAATCGTCCATAACGGTACGCCGAGTCCTATACGCAGGGGGATAACGATGGGGATCGAGGCGTGTATCAGCACCCACCACATGGGGCTGAATTTCCGATAGCGTACGCGCCACCGTCCCAGTAACAGGTTGATAGCGAACGTCACAATGGCAACGATAAGGATGTCCATAGGGCAGGCGGTTAAGGGCTTGGATGGGGTGCGCAGAGTGGCGACAATAAACAGAAAGAGCCCGACCTTCATCGGGCCGAGCTCCTTCAACGATCTATTTTCTCACATTATCTTTTCATCGTCACTTCGCGATCTTGGCAATAACGGCCTTGAACGCCTCGGGGTGATTGACGGCAAGATCGGCCAACACTTTGCGGTTGATTTCGATACCGGCCTCACGCAACCCACCCATCAGTCGGGAGTACGACAGCCCTTCAAGGCGTGCCGCAGCGTTGATACGCTGAATCCACAGGGCGCGGAAGTTGCGCTTCTTGTTTCGACGATCGCGGAAGGCGTAGGTCAGACCTTTCTCCCACGTGTTTTTAGCTACCGTCCACACGTTCTTACGGGCGCCATAGTAGCCGCGCGTAAGTTTCAGAATCCGTTTTCTTTTTGCTCTCGAAGCAACATGATTTACTGATCTTGGCATAAGTTCTTGTTTTTGAATGTCAGCGTCATCCCTTCTGCAAGCGATGATCTTTGGCGCTGATTCATTCGGTTAGTAAAATGATATTCTATCCTCTCTGTTTTGCGGATCAACTTACTTCATGCAAAGCATTTCCTTCACGCTACGAACATTGGCGCGATCCACGAGACCGGTGGCGGTCAGGTTGCGCTTTTGCTTTTTCGTCTTCTTAGTCAGGATGTGACTTTTGAAGGCATGTTTTCTTTTGATCTTCCCTGTTCCGGTAAGGGCGAACCTCTTTTTGGCACCGGAATTAGTCTTCAACTTTGGCATAATCTACTCTTAATTAATACTGTATATCGATGTATATATCATTCTTCCTCGTCGGAGTCAGCGGATTCTGTGGACTGGGTGTCATCGGCGTTCTTGGCGGCTTTCTGTACCGCAGCGGCCTGCTGTTTAGCGGCAGCGGCCTTGCTCGATACGCTCTTCTTAGGCGAAAGCATGATGGTCATGCGCTTACCCTCTAAGACAGGCATCTGATCCAGCTTGGCATACTCTTCCAGATCGTTAGCAAATCGCAGCAGCAGCACCTCTCCCTGCTCCTTAAACAGGATCGAGCGGCCTTTGAAAAACACGTAGGCCTTAACCTTGGCACCCTCGTCCAAAAATTCTTTGGCGTGGCGGAGCTTGAAGTTATAATCGTGATCGTCAGTCTGCGGTCCGAAGCGGATCTCCTTCACGACGACTCTGACCGACTTAGCTTTTTGCTCTTTCTGCCGCTTTTTCTGCTGATAAAGAAACTTCTGATAGTCGGTGATTCTACACACCGGGGGATCGGCGTTGGGAGAGATCTCCACCAGATCCATCTCGTGGCTCTCTGCTATCTGTAATGCTTTTTCTATCGGATAGACTCCGTTAGTCACATTCTCGCCGACCAAGCGAACTTCAGGTACGCGAATCCGGTCGTTGATCCGGTATTGGTCCTTCAGTTTGTCGTTTCTCATCTTACCTCTCGTATCCAAATGAGTAATATATCCTCCTTTTTAATTGTACGGTGAAATCAATTTATCTGTTCTTTTTCCCAGCGATGCATCATGTCGTTGACCTCGTCTGTTAAAAGCGCGGCAAATGTAGAAATTTCCATTACTCCTTTATCGCCCTCGCCTTGTTTCCTGACAGATACGGAATTGCTTTCCTGCTCCTTCTCTCCGACGACAAGCATGTAGGGGATGCGTTTGAGCTCGTTGTCACGAATCTTACGTCCGATTTTCTCGTTACGGTCGTCTACGAGGACACGGATGTCATGCTGCTCCAGCTCTTTGGCCACGCGATGAGCGTAGTCATTGTAGCGCTCGCCTACGGGAAGTACGACGACTTGGTCAGGGGTAAGCCAGAGGGGGAACTTTCCGCCGGTATGCTCGATTAATACGGCAACAAAGCGTTCGATGGAGCCAAAGGGCGCACGGTGGATCATCACTGGGCGATGCTTCTGGTTGTCCTCCCCTGTGTACTCCAACTCGAATCGTTCGGGCAGATTATAGTCGACTTGGATGGTACCCAGTTGCCAACGGCGTCCAATAGCATCTTTGACCATGAAATCGAGTTTGGGACCGTAGAAAGCGGCCTCGCCAAGCTCCACTTTGGCTGGAAGACCTTTCTCTTCACAGGCCTCGATAATGGCACGTTCAGCTTTTTCCCAGTTCTCATCGGAGCCGATGTATTTCTCTTTGTTGTTGGGGTCACGGAGGGAGATCTGCGCCTCGAAACTCTCGAAATCAAGTGCCTTGAAGATGATAAAGATGATGTCCATCACCTTGAGGAACTCGTCCTTGAGCTGATCGGGGCGGCAGAAGATATGGGCGTCATCTTGCGTAAAGCCGCGGACGCGCGTCAGGCCGTGCAATTCGCCGCTCTGTTCGTAACGGTAAACCGTGCCAAACTCAGCCAGACGTAGAGGCAGATCACGGTAAGAGCGAGGGAAAGATTTGTATATCTCGCAGTGGTGCGGGCAATTCATGGGCTTGAGAAGGAACTCTTCGCCCTCCTGCGGTGTGTGGATAGGCTGGAAAGAGTCCTTGCCGTATTTGGCGTAGTGACCAGAGGTTACGTAGAGGTGTTTGCTACCGATATGCGGCGTCATAACCTGCTTGTAACCATACTTCTTCTGAATCTGCTTGAGAAACTCCTCAAGTTTGAGTCGGAGCTGTGTGCCACGAGGGAGCCACAGAGGCAGACCAGCACCTACGGCAGGTGAGAAGGTGAACAGCTCCAGTTCGCGGCCTACCTTACGATGGTCGCGCTTCTTCGCCTCCTCGAGCATGGTAAGGTAGTCGTCGAGCATCTTCTTTTTCGGGAAAGTAATGCCGTAGAGACGCACGAGTTGCTTGCGTTTCTCGTCACCGCGCCAATAGGCTCCGGCCACGCTGGTGATTTTGACCGCTTTGATGTACGACGTATCCGGAACGTGCGGGCCACGGCAGAGGTCGGTGAAAGAGCCCTGCGTATAGGTGGAAATCTTACCGTCTTCGAGTTCGCTGATTAGTTCCGTCTTGTACACCTCGCCACGGTCGCCAAACATCTTCATGGCGTCAGCCTTGGAGATGCTCCGGCGGACAATCGGTTCGGCGCGTGCAGCCAATTCCTGCATGCGAGCTTCGATGCGTGAGAAGTCTTCGTCTGTGATGGTGCGGTCGCCCAGATCGACATCGTAGTAGAAGCCGTTTTCGATGGCGGGGCCGATACCAAACTTAACGTCAGGATAGAGTTGCTGGAGGGCTTCGGCCATAAGGTGTGCGCTGGAGTGCCAATAAGTGTGTTTACCGCCTTCGTCCTCCCATTTGAGGAGTTCAACTTGGGCGTCTTCGTTGAGAGGTCGTGTGAGGTCCCAAACGGTGCCGTTGACTTTGGCCGCAAGCACTTCTTTGGCCAGTCTGGGGCTGATGCTTTCGGCTATCTGCATGGAGGTCGTTCCCTCTGCAAATTCTTTTACGGAGTGATCCGGGAATGTGACTTTTATCATTATTGCTATTTGAAAATCTGTCTGCTGTAAATATGGGCGCAAAGTAAAGACATGCGTACGGATCTGAAAACGGGGGCCGTAAGACGCCTCCGTTTCCATTGCAAAAAGTTGCCCCTCGAAAAACACTCCCTTGATCCCATTGACGCCCTCCGTCGGGGTGCAAAACCGAGCAAGGATCGCTATCTGACCTCTCCTCACGGCGGAAAATTGGTCCAGTTTTTCGACCGATAATCCCGACAGAGCGAAAAACGGGGTAAATGTCCCGAAAGATCACCTCTCACCAAGGGAAAAGTGATCGGGAGCGCAGTCAACCTTCGTCTTGAAGCAAACGAAGCTCGAGGCCGTCCCAGACGGCGTAAGAGAAATACTGCATCCAGTCGCCGAGGACAATCATGCGGGTGTGGGGCGTGAGCTGGCGGTCGAGCATGAGGTGGAGATGGCCGAAGAGGAAAAAATCCGTCTCGGGATGGGATTGCAAATAAGTGCGGGCAAAGGCGTCGAGCGAGCGTGTGTTGCGTTCCTGTGCGGCTGCGCGACGTGTCTCGGCGAGGCCTTTGCGACGGCTGCTGAGCGACCATCCCCGGGCAAAACCGAACGTCCACCGAGGGTGGATCGAGGCATAGAGCACTTGACAGAGTCGATTGCGAAAGATGCGCTGAATAAAGCGGTATTTGCGGGGCTGATAGCCCACTTCATCGCCGTGAGCGAGGAAAAAGTGACGGCCGAGCAGCTCCACACTCAACGGGCCGCGATGGATGACAGCGCCCACCTCGGCGGGTAGGTAATCGAACATCCAAATGTCATGGTTGCCGATGAAGAGGTGGATTTCCACGCCGGCGTCGTGCAGCTCGGCCAGTTTGCCCAAGAAACGCACGTGGCCGCGGGGCACGACGTAGCGGTACTCGTACCAATAGTCGAACATGTCACCCAGAAAGTAGATGGCCGCGGCATCCGGGGCAATGCGGTCCATCCAGCGGACGAGCCGCTTCTCGTCGGCCATAGGATCGGCCGCGTAACGGTTGCCGAGATGGGCGTCGGAGGCAAAGTAGATCTTCTTCACAGAGGGAAGGTCGGCGGAGGGGCGGGATTAGAACAGGCCCAGCTCGAGCTTAGCCTCGTCGGTCATCATGTCCTTGTTCCACTCGGGCTCAAAGACAAGATTGATCGTCACGCCATGCACGCCAGCGATGCCCTCTACTTTTTGCTGCACATCGTCCAGGATAAAGTCGGCGGCTGGACAACTGGGCGCGGTGAAGGTCATGTCGATCGTCACATCCTTATCATCATCGACTTCGACGCGGTAGACTAGCCCCAGGTCGTAAATATTGACGGGTATTTCGGGGTCAAAAACGGTGCGAAGGACCTTCACGATCTCTTCTTCTATTCTCAGGAATTCGTTATCCATAATGGGGTTAAAAAGTAGTTATGCAGCCCTGAGGGCTGCGGTAGTTAGGGCGCTCTCCAGAGCGCCGGTAGTTACGGCCTTCGGCCGGGTAGTTTGCGGGCTGCGCCCGCAGTAGCTGGGCCCAAAGGGTCTAAAAAAACATTCATGCAACCCTGTGGGCTGCGGGATTTGGTGCGCCCGCGGGGGCGACGGTCGTTTGGCCTCAAGGCCGGGCGGGTTGCGGGCTACGCCCGCGGTACCCTTGGCCGAAAGGGCTCTAAAAAACATTCATGCAGCCTTGTGGGCTACGGGATTTAATGCGCCCTCGGGGGCGACAGTCGTTTGGCCTCAAGGCCGGGCAAGTTGCGGAATGCATCCGTGGTACCCTTGGCCCAAAGGGGACTAAAAAACATTCATGCAACCCTGCGGGCTGCGGGATTTGGCGCGCCCTCGGGGGCGACTTTCGTTTGGCCTTAAGGCCGTTCGGGTCGCGGATTGGGCCCGCGGCACCTTGGCCGAAAGGGGTCTAAAAAACATTCATGCAACCCTGTGGGCTGCGGGATTTGGCACGCCCTTGGGAGCGACTTTCGTTTGGTCTCAAGGCCGTTCGGGTTGCGGGCTACGCCCGCGGCACCTTGGCCCAAAGGGGGGCTGAAAAACATTCATGCAACCCTGCGGGCTGTGGGATTTAACGCGCCCTCGGAGGCGACGGTCGTTTGGCCCCAAGACTGGGCAAATTGCGGATTGAGTCCGCGGTACCCTTGGCCCAAAGGGGGCTAAAAAACAATCATGCAACCTTGCGAGCTGCGGGATTTGGCGCACCCTTGGGGGCTACGGTCGTTTGGCCTCAAGACCAAGCCAGTTGCGGGCTTCGCCCGCAGTAGCTGGGCCCAAAGGGCTCTATAAAACATTCGTGCAGCCCTGCGGGCTGCGAAAATTGGCACATCCTCGGGGGCTACGGTCGTTTGGCCTCAAAACCAAGCGATTTGCGGGCTGCGCCCGCAGAACCTTACCCCAAAGGGCGCTAAAAACAATCATGCAGCCCTGCGGACTGCGAAAATTGGCACGTCCTCGGGAGCGACTTCCGTTTGGCCTCAAAGCTGGGCGGGTTGAGGATTGAGTCCGCGGCACCTTGACCGAAAGAGGTACGCTTCGGAGCGTGAACGAGGGTTAGGTGCGCGGCAGGCGACCTTCGTCGGCGTAGCTATAATATCGCTTGTCGCAGAGGATGATATGATCAATCAGCTGGATGCCGAGGAGCGCAGCGGCGCGGGCGATGCGATCGGTCAGGGCGTCGTCCTGCCTACTGGGGCGGGGATCGCCTGAGGGATGGTTGTGGCAAAGCACAATGCCCGAGCAGAGGTTGTTGATCGCTGCTTTGAGGACGATCAACACGTCGGCGGAGGTATGATCCGTGCCGCCGCGACTGATCATTGTCCGGGCGATGACCTTGGCGCTGCGATTGGTGAAGGCCGCCCAGAGTTCCTCGTGCGGCAAGTCGCAGAGGTGCGGATGGAAGAGGCGAAAGGCTTCGGCGCTGCTGCGGATCGTGTCGCGGTCCGCGTCGTCGTTGGTGAGCCCCTTGCGCCGCCCCAGCTCCATCGCGGCGGCGATGGTGATGGCTTTCGCCTCGCCAATGCCACGAAAAGCCATCAGCTCGTCGACGGTTAGGCGGGCGAGCCGCCCGAGACTGTTATCAACCGTGCCGAGGATACGCTGCGAGAGCTGCACGGCCGTTTCGCTGCTGCTACCGGATCCGATCAAGATCGCGATCAGCTCGGCGTCGCTCAGTGCAGCGGCCCCCTTGAGCCGCATTTTCTCGCGCGGCCGATCTTCCTCGGCCAACTCCTTGATGCGCAGCCTGTCCTCCATTGCGCCCAATCGTTACGCGTTACGAATGGCAAGTAACCGCTACGGGTGATTGACAAACGGGACGAGCATGCGTATGCTCCCCCTTGCCGCACCCCTATATATATAGGTATAGGACGGCGACGCGCGTCACTTCACGCGACCCGTGTAGGATCCGTCCTGGGTGTTGATCTCGATCACATCCCCTTCGTTGATGAAGAGCGGCACGCGCACCTCAGCGCCTGACTCGACCTTGGCCGGCTTCAACGTGTTCGTCGCCGTGTCTCCCTTGATGCCCGGCTCGGTGTACGTCACGGCCAGCTGCACTTTGATGGGCATGTCGGCAAAGAGAATCGTGTCCGTAGAGGCATCCGAGACGACGTCTACAATCTGACCCTCTTTCATAAAGTCTACCCCGTTGATCAGCGACTTGGCAATAGGGATTTGCTCGAAAGTTTCCTGATTCATGAAGATAAACTCTTCGCCCTCTTGGTAAAGGTACTGGTACGGGCGACGCTCCACACGTACGTCTTCCAGTTTCTCCCCGATGTTGAATCGGCGTTCGATCACATTGCCGCGAACGACGTCTTTCAGGGTCGTGCGCATGATCGTATTGCCTTTGCCGGGCTTTACGTGAAGGAAGTCGATGCAGAAGTAGAGCTTGCCGTCGAGGCGGATACAGGTCCCTTTCTTGATGTCTTGAGAGTTAATCATTTTCTTATTCTGTTATTACTGTAAATCGTTGAAAATTAAACCGGCCGCAAAAGTAGACCAATCTCGCAAAAGTCAAAAGCCGCTTCCGGAGCGGGATCTGAGGCGCCCAAGGAGGGCGTGATCGGGGCTAAAGATAGATGTCGGCCGGATAGTGCACCTCGACGAGTGCGAGACCTTCCGCCGCGGCCGAGTCGCCCGCCTGACTGCGGTCGAGGGCTTCGATCACGTGTCGAAAGCCCTCCTCGCTCAGTCGGCCGCGCCCCACCTCGAAGAGGGTGCCGACGATGGCGCGGACCATGTTGCGCAGGAAGCGGTCGGCCGTGATCGTGAACGTCCAGCGGTCGCCCTGGCGTCGCCATTCGGCGCGCGTCACGTGGCAGAGGTTGGTCTTCACATCGGTGTGCAACTTGCTGAAAGAGGTGAAGTCGCGATAGTCCAGCAGCATCGCCGCGGCGCGGTTCATAGCCTCAAAGTCGACGCCTCGCAAGACCATCCGATGTACGGCCGGGGGCGCGAAGGGGTCTTTGACGCCCGTCACGGTGTACTCGTAGGTGCGCGCCGTGGCCGAAAAACGGGCGTGGGCGTCGGGCCGCACGGCGTCAAGGCTCCACACGGCGATGTCGGGCGGTAGGAGTCGGTTGAGCCGACCCACCAACCCGGCGGGATCGTCGATCGGAACGTCCGTATCCAAGTGCGCCGCCATGCGTCGGGCGTGCACGCCGGCGTCTGTACGGCCGGCCCCGGTGAGGGGCGTGGGCTGACGAAGGATGGTGGCCAGGGCCTCCTCCACGCGCTGTTGCACACTCATGCCGTTGGGCTGTCGCTGCCAGCCGCAGTAGGCGCCACCGGTGTATGATAGCCAAATGAAGTATCTCATTGAAAGGGTAGTTATGCGGCCTAAAGGCCGCGGTAGTAAGGGCGCCGCTCATGGCGCTCGGTAGTAAAACGTAGTAAGAAGTAGATGCTGACGGGGATGTCGAATACGCTCCTCAGACGTTCTCGCAAGAAAACGAGAGATTGATTCCAAAAGGGGGCGTCTTTTTCTTGCCTTCAGGATCTTCTTTTCTTCCCTTGATGGAAGAAAAGGCCCCTGCCGGGGCTGGGAAGTTTTTCCCGGTACATTTTTAAGACCGATCACGTATCCGGCCAAATTCCCCGGCCTCGGTGAGGCCTTGATCTTCTTTTGCCTTCTTTTCTTCCATCAAGGGAAGGCCCCTGCGGGGGCAGCGAAGTTTGCCGGATACATGAACGGCCTGGTACCCGGCAAACTTCCCTGCCCCGGCAGGGGCCGTATGCGATACGCCCCTACGTCCGGGTACCCGTCAAAAAAAACACCTCCGAAATTCATTGCTATGAATCATTAACCCTCCTCCCCTATCCGAACAGCGTCGAGATGTCCGACTCGCCCCAGTAGAGGTGGGTGTAGCTGGCTAGGACGTTGGCGTGGCGATAAACGGGGGTATCGACCGCGTCGCTTTTCGCATTGTACTGCTGGGCGACGCTGGGCGGGGCGTCGGGTGAGGGAACGACCGAGGAATAGTGGAACTCGTGGCCGCGCCAGTCTGTCCCGCCGAGTTCAAAACGGCGATAGCCGAGGCGTAACCGCATGCCCTCCATCGTGGCTTCCTGACCGAGGATGCCGACCATCTCCCGCCGCACGCCGTCCATCCCCGTCACGGCGCGACAGAGATACATCATGCCGCCGCATTCGGCCAGTATCCGGCCGCCGCGCTCGGCATAGCGACGGATCGCGTCGCGCATCGGGGTGTTCGCCGTGAGGGCGTCGAGATAGAACTCGGGGTATCCGCCCGGTAGGTAGACCAGATCGGCCTCCGGCAGCCGCTCGTCTCGCATCGGGCTGAAGCGGACGACCTCGGCGGCCTGCGCGAGCCTGGCGATGTTCTCGCGATAGACGAAGGCAAACGCCTCATCGTCGGCCACGGCCACGCGTCCGATGGGTCGCATGGGGGGCGGGGCCTCGCCGGCGGGGGGCGTGGGGCGACGGCAGACGCTAAGCAAATGATCCAGGTCGACGTGCTGCTCCACGGTGTCGGCTACGCGCTCGATCCATTGTTCGAGTTGGAAATTCGTATCGAGCGTCAGCCCGAGGTGGCGCGAAGGCACCTCCAGCTCCGCCAGCCGAGGCAGGCAGCCGAGGCAAGGCACACCAACGTCGGCACACGCCTCTCGGAGGTAAGCGGCATGCGACGCCGAGGCGACCAGATTAAAGACCACGCCGGCCACCTCGACACGCGGATCGAAGTGTGCAAAGCCGTGGATGAGAGCCGCCGCGGAGTAGGCCGTCGAACGGGCATTGACGACGAGCACGACCGGCAGGCCGAGCGTCCGCGCCACCTCGGACGAGCTTCCGCGCGTCTTGTCGAAGCCGTCAAAGAGCCCCATCACGCCCTCGGCCACGCACGCATCGGCCGACCCGCCGTATTTGCCATATATATATTGTATATGATCGGGCGACGCCATCCAAGTGTCGAGGTTCACGGACGCCAGGCCCGCGGCCCGGGTGTGATAGCGTGCGTCGATATAGTCCGGCCCGCATTTGAAGGGTTGCACGGAGAGCCCGCGTCGCCGGAGTGCGCGCAGTAGCCCGATGGTGAATGTGGTCTTGCCACAGCCTGAGTTTGTGGCCGCGATGAGCCATTGAGGAATCATATCTGTAGAAAATGTAGGGCGTCGCGTAAGTGCGCCGCCGGGTTGTTCAAAATCGCCTGCAAAAGAAGCGCACGCGCACCGATATTGAGCCCCCCACCAGACAAATATCGGCCAGCGACCGACGGAGCGAAGAAATTCTAAGCAGGTATCAGGCGGTAGGGGCGTATTGCATACGCCCCCCAGACGTTCCCGCAAGAGGACGAAGGATTGATTTCAAAAAAGGGCGTCTTTTCTATTCTCAAGACCTTCTTTTCTTGTCTTGATACAAGAAAAGAAGGCAAAAGAAGATCAAGGCCTCACCGAGGCCAAGGAATTTGGCCGGGTACGTGTAGGAATAGAAAAATAGATAGGATGTACCTGGGTAGGGGCGTATTGCATACGCCCCTCGGGCGGCCCCGCAAGGGGACGTTTGCCCCAATGGCTCTATTTATTTTGAAATGATTCGGACAACTGTTTCCTACCGAAAACATCCAAGGAACGTATTGCATACGCTCCTACCCGGGTACACGTGGGCAATTTTTGGTTCCCCAATAATTATGGACTACGAATCCTTGCCTCTTATCGGAAGGCACGCTTTGGCTTCATTCCTTCGGACATCTTGAAAAGGGTGCCTGTCGGACAGACGAATCGACAATAAGGACGGGGGATGAAGGCGGAGAGGAGGGTCACGATGGCGGTGAGGATGATCAGGGGCACGGGCGCGGTGCGGACAAGGAAGGCGGGGAAAAGTTCCCAGTCGATCCAGTCGGCCAACACGCCGGTCCAGAGGCAAATCATCAGCGCCACCCAAAGCCCTTTGCGGAAACGCTCCAATAGGCAGACGGTACGGCTGCTGAGGTGCCACTTGCGTCGGTTGACGCGCCCGGCCAATTGTTGCAATGATCCGAGGGGGCAGATGTGGGTGCAGTAGTACTGCGGCCGACCGAAAAGGGGGTAGATGAAAGCGGTGACGAGCATCACGATCGGAACGATTGACAGGAGCAGCTGGGCGCCGTTGGTGAGGTATCCCAAAAAGAGCGTGTAGGAGAGAAAGGAGCCGCTCCAGAAGCCGAGCACAGCCACGTTAAGCACCTGCTGCACGGTCTGATACGTGCGATTGTGCACGAAAAGGGGCAGGATGGCGGCCAGGAGTACGACCAAGAGCGCGGCGATCGACCCGGGCGAGAGGTCGAGCGTGTCCCAGAGCGAGGGTGCGGCGGGATGGTCTGTCGCATAGGCGGCGGCGCGGCGGACGTTTCCGATCAGTGCGCGCGAGGTGAACGTGGCGCCGGAAACGACATCCACCTCCATCGTGGCCGCCTCTTCTGGGGTGCGCCCGACCCAGCGCGCGGGCAGCTCATCGGTCACCGCCTCGAGGAACGAGGGCGTCTCGCTGTTCGGTAGCACCTCGAGGTGCTCAATGCGCCCGTCACGCAGATGAAGTTCGATCGGCACCGGGCCGGCGTAGCCGACAAGGTCGGCCCCCAGCGCGGTGGTGTTGATCACTGTCGCGCCGTCGGACGAGGTGCGTATCGTGGGCACGGTGTCCTTCGGTGCCTCCGTCGAGGTGGATTTTGGGGCCATAAAATCGTGCCCGAAAAGTTTGCCACCGCGCAATAGGGCGATGGACATCATCATCAAAAAGCAGGTCACCAAACAAAGGAGCTGCGTCCATTTTCTTCTATTCATTGGGTCTAAAATTCGATGGGGAAAGCGATCGATCTGCCCGCCATCCTCTCGGAAAGGGCAAAAAAAAGAAGGTAGGGCATCCGGGGTTTTGGAGATTCATTGCGTAAATGAAAAAAGATATGGTCCCCCGGACACCCCCACCTAAAGATATGGATTTCGGGGACAAAGATAAGGCGCTAGCGTCATTTTTTCGACAGCGACAACTGACAAAGTTCCTCCCCTGCCACGCTGCACACCAAGTAAATATGCGGACTGCCCAACCTGTCCCGCGGAGCATCTCTCCCACTCGATCGATTGCCCCAAGCATCACTTTTTTCAGCCCTACATTTTTCGGAAAGCATCTCCCGCCACGCCGCAAACACGGAAAATAGGCCGCCCCGACGCCGTGGCGTTTTGGACGGAGATTCTACATTTGCGACCGCTTCGAACGAGGCTTTTTATTCACAGAATGAACGAACAAGATTTACGAACATGATTACGATAGACCAACTGAAGGATATGTTGGAACGCGAGCAGGCGTTGAGGAGGTTTCTTTGACGTCGATGCAAAGACCGTTCAATTAGAGGAAGAAGAGCTGCGCACGCGCGACCCGGCCTTCTGGGAAGACGCCCAACGGGCGGAGGCGCAGATGAAAGTGGTCAAGGATCTGAAGAAATGGATTGAGCTATACCGCGCTGTCCACGATGCGACGGAGGAGCTGAGTCTGGCTTTCGAATACGTCAAGGAGGGCGTGACGACCGAAGACGAGGTCGACGCCGCCTATGCGCGCACGAAGGAACTGGTGGAGAACCTCGAATTTCGCAACATGTTGCGCGGCGAGGCCGACGCGATGAACTGCGTGCTCAAGATTAACTCCGGCGCCGGTGGTACCGAAAGCCAAGACTGGGCTTCGATGCTCATGCGCATGTATATGCGTTGGGGCGAGGCCAATGGATACAAGGTGACCATCAGCAACCTACAAGAAGGCGATGAGGCGGGCATAAAAACCGTGACGATGAATATCGAAGGCGACTATGCGTATGGCTATCTCAAGGGCGAGAATGGCGTCCATCGCCTCGTGCGCGTCTCGCCATACAATGCGCAAGGAAAACGCATGACGTCGTTCGCCTCCGTGTTTGTCACACCGCTCGTGGACGACACGATCGAGGTCAACGTGGAGCAGGCGCGCATTTCGTGGGACACTTTCCGCTCCGGCGGCGCGGGAGGTCAGAACGTCAACAAGGTGGAGTCTGGTGTCCGTCTGCGCTATCAGTACAAAGACCCGTACACGGGTGCCGAGGAGGAGATCCTCATCGAAAACACCGAGACGCGCGATCAACCGAAGAACCGCGAGAACGCCCTCCGTCAACTCCGATCCATCCTTTACGATCGCGAAATGCAGCATCGGATGGAGGAGCAAAACAAGGTGGAGGCCGGAAAAAAGAAGATCGAATGGGGATCGCAAATCCGCAGCTACGTCTTTGACGACCGCCGCGTGAAGGATCACCGGACGAACTTCCAAACCTCCGACGTCGGCGGCGTGATGGACGGTAAGATTGATGGATTTATTAAGGCTTACTTGATGGAGTTCGCAGCCGTAGAGAATTAGGCGGGATCGTCTATCAGACGCCCAAACAGGTCTACGCCTCACTACTTCAACTACCTCCGAACTACTTCTGACTCCCTATCCCAATGAATGAAGCAACCCGCCCACTGCGGTTCCTGTTTATTGTCCAAGGTGAGGGGCGCGGCCACCTGACGCAAGCGCTCTCACTCGCCGATATGTTGCGGCGCCACGGCCACGAGGTCGTCGAGGTGCTGGTCGGTAAGAGTCACGGGCGCGAAGTGCCCTCCTTCTTTCGATCGAAGGTCAAAGCGCCGGTGCGCGCCTACGAAGCCCCGTCGCTGATCTATAAGAAGGATCGCAAGCGACTCGACAAGCTCCGCACGGCATTTTACAACGGCAATCCGCGAAAGCTGCGGCAGTACGGCCAAAGCATTGAAATGATTCACCGACGGATCAAGAAGCAGCAGCCGGACGTGGTGGTGAACTTTTACGAGATGCTCCCCGCCCTGGCGCAGCTGCGCTTCCGCACGGACATCCCCTTTGTCAACATCGCCCATCAGTACCTGCTGCGCCACCCCGATTATCGGCATGGCACGGGCGACGCACAGAGCCTCCTCGTCCTGCGTCTGCACACCCTGCTGACGGGTATCGGCGCCACGAAGCTCCTGGCCCTGTCCTTCTATCCGATGAAGTCATGCGCCAGGGAACGCATCGTGGTCGTGCCGCCGCTCCTCAGGCGTGAGGTGCTCGACCTGCAAGCCACGGAAGGGGATTACATCCTCGGCTATATGCTCAATCAGGGCTTTGAGAACGAAGTGCGACGCTGGCACGACGCCCATCCGGACGTCCGCCTGCATTTCTTCTGGGACAAGCGTGACGCCCCGGCGGAACTCCGGGTGGACGACACGCTGACGCTTCACCGCATCGACGACGAGCTATTCCTTAACTACATGGCTTCCTGTCACGGCTACATCACCACGGCCGGATTCGAGTCGGTCTGCGAAGCGCTCTATCTGAATAAGCCCGTGATGCTCATCCCCGCGCACCTGGAACAAGAGATCAATGCCGCCGACGCCTCGTCGATCCCTGGCGCCGCCACGACGGGCGACTCGTTCGACCTCTCGCGCCTGCTGGACTTTATGCAGACTCCGCGCACGTTCGATCACGACACCTTCCGCCGCTGGCTGCTCTCGGCCGAAGAGACTTTCATACGCGAACTGACGTCCGTGGTCGATCGGGAGTAGCGCGTGGAGAGAGGCGCGTGGAGAGGTGGATGACCCCTCGCCCGGTTCTAAGCGTCATCCCCCGGCCTCAGTAAATGGAGAAGCCTTCGGGCTTGATCACCATCCCTAGGCGGAGGACACTCTTGAAACGGTCGTAGTCGAGGAGGTTTTCGCCGTAGCCGTTGTAGTACTGAAAGAAGAGGTACTGATTGGCGTGACGGCTGATCTTGAGGCTAAGCTCCCATTGGGTGTTGAAGCTGAAAGAGTGCGCCCGCCAAGTGGCCAGCATGCCTGCCTGCACACGCCGATTGTCCGTGCGATAGAGCAGCCCCATCTGTGCCAGACCCGAGTAGCGGAGGATGTTGCGATTGTTCTCGCCGTCCACGATGGGGATCCAGGCCTTGAGCTGCATTTCCATGTGGCGATTCAGGAGGAGGGTGCTGCTGAGCGAGACTTTGTTCCAACTGCGTGACGCGGGGCCGTCCTTGCCGTTCGACTCATGCTCCAACATGAAGAGGGCGTGACCGATGTACTTGTTGTGGTAGACGATGAGGTGGCCTAAGCCTACGCCGGGATTGAAGTTCAGATCTCGCATCGGGAGCGACTCCTCTAAGACGTTCCAGATCGTCTTCTGCGTGAATTGCAGGAAGAGATACGTGTCGAAAGGCAGGCGGCTCTTGGTCAGGCGATGGATGATGCTGATCTGAAACTTCACGTTGGCGTTGTCGCGGCGGACAGGCCCGCCAATCGGAATGCCACCGATGAAGTAATTGTCGCGGAAGATGCCGAAGTATGGCCCGCTCTCGATGACCGCCCGCACGCTGTCGGCATTGTAATCCGGGCGTGCATCCTCGATGCGGCGCAGGAGCTCCGTGCGGAGGCTGTCGCCACGCATGCGGCCGCGCTTGAAGGCCGACACGTCTTGTTGCGCATGCGTGGCCGTCGGCAGGGCCAGAAGCAAAAGGAATAAGAGATAAACGTAATTCATAAACAGGGGGCGTGATTTTACAGGTGGCAAACGTAGCCACGATGCCCCCACAGCGAGCGTGGGCAGCCACCGGAGGCCCACAAAAAGCGCCTTCCGGGGGTTCACCCAAAAGCGCAAGTTTCACCTATTCAGAAAACAGATATATAGTCATGGCGAAAAAGAAAAAAGCGGCTGCTACCCAAGCCCGAAAAGAAGAAGAGGCACGACGATACAACGTCTACAAGAAACGCGTCTTCAACCTGCTCCGCGAGCTGGGGTATAGTGAAGCCATACAGTACATCGACCGTTCCATGTTACGCGTCCTCTACTCCGCTCGACCGACGCTGCTCCGCATCAACGCCGCGGATATGACCATCTTCAACAAGGAAGACTTGGACATCATCAAGAGCGAGTTCTACTACTACATGGACTTCGACAAGATGCCCTTCACCCTGCGCGAGGGCGAGAAACGCACCATCTCGGCCCTCGACTTCTACGACATTTGGATGCCCCTCTCGCTCTACCTCCTGCGCGAGCCCAAGTATCCGGAGGACAAGATCTACGCCCGCATTGTAGACATCATCGAGGCGGGCGGGTTCTCCATGCGCGGCATCAACAACCCCTACGAGTTCTCGGCCGAGTTCGACCGCGTGCTGGTGCGCATGGAATATCAGTACACCAGCACGCTGATGACCTACATCTTCCAGCTTTCCAACCCCTGCATGCACCTCTTGTGGTTCAAGAAGCGCAACTTCGAGATGTTGCGTAACCGCGTCGGGCGCACGGTCGACTTCTCCTCCTGCAAGCCGCAATCCATCTGGGGCACCGACCGCAAGGGCGAGCGACGGCTACTCTTCCGCGTCGGCTTTCCGGACATCCTCAACGACGGCCTCCGCTGGCTCTCGGCCTGCATCCCCCACAACCCCTACATCCCCGAGCTGGACCCCGACCGCCCCTACGACGTCTACATCCAGGAGCACGCCATCAAGCGCATGTTCGAGCGCGTCGACGGCCTCTCGCCCAACGTGGTCAATACGTACATGAACTTCTGCTTCACCTCCTTCGACGTGGATTGGTACAAGGGTTCGCTGCTGATCTCCTTCAGCGTCTTCAGCTTCCGGGTGGGGTATTTCTTTGCCGACTTCACGCGTGACCGTAAGATCGTCATCCGCACCTTCTACTTCATCACCTACGACCACACGCCCGAGGGTGAGATCCTCTCCAGCTACGCCGGCCTCAAGGCCCTCGACAAGCGTTACCTCTGCATCGACCGCCTCAGCACCTTCTTTGCCTCCAAGATCGACCAGCGTTCACGTCTGGCGAGTCTCTTCCGCGAGGCCGGCTGTGAGCACCTGCTCCGCCTCAACGAGATGCGCGAGCTGGCCGACCGCGAAGAGAAGCTGACCAGCATCTCCAACGAGTTCATCGAGAAATACCTCTCCTCACTCGACGACGACGTCTGACCGCAAGCGAAAACGTGGGGGGGCCTTACTCGCCCCCTTTCCCGAATCTTTCTACTTTCGCCCCCGCTGCGGGGCGAGGTCCATTTCGGGCAACTTTGGCAAAAGTAACCCGGGGCGAGGTCCATTTCGGGCAGCTTTGGCGAAAGTGACCCGGGGCGAGGTTCATTTCGGGCTACTTTGGCGAAAGCAACCCGGGGCCCAACGGAAACAGAGCCCCCCACTACGCAGCGTAGTAATACACGACATAAACGCGAACTAAAAAGTACACACAATGAAAAAGACAGTAGAGATCAGGAAGCCGGGAATGAGCAAATTGGACAATTCCCTGCATGTGCAATTTCACAGCTTAGCCTATGGCTTGGTTAAAGGTGCCGACATCACCAAACTGGGCATCCCGAACGAGCTGATGGTCGAGTGGGACGGCAATAAGAGTATCGAGACGGACATCACCAAGGTGTCGCAAATAAGCGCTGAGACAAGGTTGATGCAGGAGAAAGATGGGGAACGCGATGGGCTGTTGACTTACATCATGGGCACCATTCGCAATGCCCAGTTCCTGCCTGATAAGGACATCGTAGAGGCTGCGATCCGTATTGCGGCAGTAGTCAAACCGTACAACGGGATGCAGAACGAAGGCTTCGACCGTGAAACGGCGGACATCAGGGGGCTGGTGGCCGACCTGAAAAAGACGGAGAACGCAGCAGATATAGCCAAGCTCGGACTCACGCCGATGCTCACAAAACTGGAAACGACGAACCAAGAGTTCGACGACTTATATACGAAGCGCATGACGTCCGACACGGGTGCGAAACTTCCACTTTCCAGCAAGATCCGCCCCGAAACAGATGCCATCTACGACCGCGTAATCCTCATCCTACAGTGGAACTATCTCAATGGTGCTACGCCGATCGACCCCGAGGTTATCGCTACGTTGGCTGAGAACCTTTGCAAGCTGGCCGATCGTATTGATGCCGATTATAATCGGAGCCTCGCCCAAAAGAAGGCTGCTGCAAAGAAGAAACCCAAGGATCCCAAGACTCCCGATCAGCCCAAGACCCCCACCGACCCTAAGCAACCCAAAGAACCCAAGACTCCCGATCAGCCGAAGGATCCGAAGCAACCGGAGACGCCTCAGCCGCCTAAACCGGGTGGCGAGAAACCGAAGGATCCGAAGAAACCGGGTGACGACGGTAATCCTGACATCACGTTGCCGGAGGAATAGGGGCGTCAGGTTGTAGGGGCGAATTGCATTCGCCCTACGGACACTCCGGAATGATTAAAGGGCATCCCCAAACAGATGGGGATGCCCTTTTTTGTGCCCCTACATGGGTACCTAGCGATTCACGTCGTCGGTTTTTCGTTTTCCCCGTCGCTTACGGCGGAAGAGACGGCCGATGTAACGCAGGCCGAGGACAAAGCCGCTGACCGAAACCGCCGTGCCGCCAAGCAGTAACACCCACATGACGACCGTCCACAGCACGGGATGATCGATCAGGAACGGGAACCGTAGGCTGTGCAGCCCCTTGTACATCCAAAAGCCCGCCCGGCGGTGGTCGCTGTAGTCGCGCAGCTGGCCGTTCGCGGGGTTGATGTAGTACGTGGTATGATCGGCGTCGGCTACGCGAATGCGGTAGACGGGCAGCGGGAGGCGTCCCTTGCGGTCGAAGTAATAGGTGTCATAGTCCACCATCGATTCCGTGCTGAGTTGGGCGTCTGAAGCGTGGAGTCGCCGAACGGCTTCGGTCACTTGCTCGCGGGTGAGAGCTAGCGGACGGAGCGTAGTGGCGTCCAAGGTCTGTCCCTCTTTTTCGTCTTGTAGACGCACCTCATAAGCGGGGCGGCCGAAGAAGTGCGTCCAGCGGATCTGCGTGATGGGCGCTTCGAAGTAGGTGTAGTCCGTCGTAAAGGCCTCGCGGTAGTCCATCGGGTACGACGCGGGGTTGGGCGCGAGGGCCTTGATCGTGTCTTGGGCGGCCGAGGGGGCGTGTTGCGGCATGAACCATTCGGGCGGATCGGCCAGCGACATCATGCCGCTGAAGGCCCACGTGAGGGTGAAGAGGCCGAAGACGAGCCCCGTGAGGTGGTGCCAGTAATACCACCGCTTTTTGTAGGGGATGAACCGTTTCTGCCGGCGGCGCCGCGCCTGGACGGTGGTGTAGATACCGACGTAGAGGCCGGCGATGACCATGATGCAACCGATGCCGGAGAGCCAGATGACGGTGCGGCGCCAGAGGTCGACGTCCTGCCTGAGGCGGGTGAAGTAGACCCAATGGGGGATGGGTCCGAGCCAAGCCCAGATGCGCTCTTTGAGGGTGGTGCGTTGGAGCACTTCGCCGGTGCGTGAGGCGACGTAGAGCTGCGTATGGTCGGCGTCGGCAAAGCGGAAGCGGAGGATGGGCAGCTCCTCGCGCAGTCGGCCGAAGGGGATCCACTGGTCGAGGTCGCGGAGGGTGTCTACGGCGGCGATGGGTGCGTCGCACCAGGCGGCGGCTACGCGGCGGAGGTAGGCTGCGTCGATGGTGGGCAGCGACTGGGTGCTGTCGGCCGGGAGGCGGAGCGTCTCGTCGCCGGCGTGCACCTCAAAGACCGTCTGCCCGAGATAGCGGCTGACGGAAAGTCCGTCGATGTGGCCGAGCGAGTCAGGCACGCGGCGGAGCACGGACTCGACCGGAGGCAGATCGGCCGTGTCTAAGGGTTCGAGTCGGGCGAGGCGATCGTCGGCCGTGACGCGTGGGAAGCCGTGGTACATCATTACGATCCCGGAGACGAACCAGACGACGAAGAGTAGGCTGAGCAGCGTGCCTGTGACACGATGCAGGGTGAACATGAAGCGGGTGAACATAGAGGGTAGAGGGTGGAGGGTAGAGGATAGAGGGTGGAGGGTAGAGGATAGAGGGTGGAGGGTAGAGGATAGAGGGTAGAGGGTGGAGAGTAGAGAGTAGAGGGTAGAGGGTAGAGAGTAGAGGGTAGAGGGTGGAGAGTAGAGGGTAGAGAGTGGAGAATATGGGGACGAACCATTGCTGATTCGCCCCCATACAGAAGAACAGATTACA